>Ga0190310_1000043_pt1 | contig 44792 bp, 84 predicted proteins | sample 48700778_MG_FD_165059 | JGI IMG/M metagenome (GOLD analysis project Ga0190310, IMG submission 165059) | Hydrothermal vent sediment bacterial communities from Southern Trench, Guaymas Basin, Mexico - 4870-07-7-8_MG | ecosystem: Environmental > Aquatic > Marine > Hydrothermal vents > Sediment ... | reverse complement strand
CATATAGATATATATAGATTAAACCATAAACCAAACTGAAATACGATGAAATCTTTAACTAGAATGTTTAAAAATAAACTGATATCTTAGATATCAGAAACAACCAAGTTATATATAAACTTTTCTGCAAGTGTGCTTTTTTTCGCGCAGGCAGAGAGCAGATAGGGGTGAAAAAATACTAGAATTATTTGGAAAAATAAAATAAAATCTATTATAATTTTTTATATAAAAAATTGCATTATCAGAAACATATATATAGGGGCGCAAAAAATTCTCGAATTCGAAAAAGAATTCGAGAATTCGGAGGAAAAATTCTTGCCTCCTAAGAGGAAAATTCCAGAAGGTAAAAGAGAGCTTTCAGTTCTCATATCTGAGAAAACATATAGGATGGTTGCAGAACTTGCGCCAAAAATATATGGGAAATATCGTGGAGCATTAAGCGAAGCAGTAGAAGAAGCACTCAACTTCTGGCTGGAGGCGCACAAAATTGAAAAAACTTCTGTAAATCCTCCTCTCTCCATCAGGGAAAAATACAATAAAATCCTTAGAGAACTAAGAAAGCTGAAAGGATTTATTCCAATCAAAGTTTCAAGAATAGACTTTGAAAAAGCAATGCTGAGAGTTCCAAGAATGACAACTAAAAAAACTAGATACCATTGGCTACACACATTCTACATGATGGGCTTCATTAAACCGCTAGGAATCAAAGTGTTCTCCGAAAGATCATGGAAAAACGTTATAGCAATAGAAATTGTTGCGAAAGAAGTGTAAGGTGCTTCAAAACGCCGTGTCCGTTCTATAAGCATGGGATGTGCGTGGCGGTTGAAGACCCTGAGCTACGCTACACCGTGGTGGCTCCTTCAAGATGCGGGGCTAGGTACTCTTGGAAAACATGTAAAATATACCTTAGAAGCAGAAGGAGAAAACCTAAGCCTAAAAAAGAGGGAAACGCTCTCCTAAGCTACTTTAAAAACAAAGCGTCTTCAGTAGAGGAGCTGGCTGAGAAAATAGCTGAAATATGTGAGGAAAAGGAAAAGTTAAAAATGAAAATAGGTGAGAAGAAAATAGAAGCAGCATTTAAAATGCTTAAAGAAGACATAACATCCTACAGCTAAGTCAAAAGTAATTTAACCACGATTCGAAGTACGGTAAGCCATGGTCAGTTCGGCGAAAACAAACCCCGGTGCGCAGGTTGAAGGTTTTAAAACGGCAGTCAGCCTTTAATTAAGCCCAAATCTTTGTGCGTAAGCCAAGTTTTTTCTGAAAACGGAATGGGATGCGCTACTTAACGTACTTCCTAACCAGCGAAACAACTTTAACCACGTCTTTTTCCTCCAGGCCTAAAACGTGGAGCAGCTCATGGGACAGGGTTGCGAAAAGGTCTTCGTCGTTAATGTTTATGAAAACCCATACTTTCCCGGAGCCCGGATCTATTACTGAATGGGAAGGAATGTTTAGGACAAGTAGAACGTTTACCTTACCGACTGTTACGGAGTCAACTACGTCTACGAACTTTTCCTCCACCAGCCGCCTCCCTAATTAAAATATGGTATACATATCTTAAAGCTTTAACATCGTATCTCAGCCTTTCCCTAATGTAGTGCTCGTACTCGTCCCTTAGCCCTTCCGTAAGCCCAACCCATATTTGAGGCATTCTCATGCTTTTAATAGGGTATTCGAAGGAACTGTAGCCTAGGCTCCAAGCAACGTAGTCTAGGCTTTTCCTTGGAAGCGAAACATCCTCTTTAACGACAAGGTACACGTCAACATGTTTCAGCCTGTAGAAGACGGATGCGTTAACCCCGTTCATCCAGCTTCTAACGAGAATGAAGGGTATGTCGAAGAAGGAGCCATTATATGTTACTATCTCATCAGGCTTTATCTCCTCAATTTTCTTAACTAGGCTGCTAAGCATTTCCCCTTCCTCATCTTGGTGCCTAATAATTTCTATTGTTAACTCTTTTTCCTCATCGTTTTCCTCAACTAGGAGAGCGTACCCTATGACGATGTTTCTAGGGTTGTAGAAGGAGAGACCGGTTGTTTCAATATCTAGGAAAACACGTTTCAACGTAATACCCATGTTAAAAATTTTTTAAGCAAAGCTTAAAAGCTTTACGATGGAGGCAACACTTATCTGTTCGGGGACAAATGTTTAAAAGTGGATGTAAGCTATGAGGTCGAACACGGTAAAAGTAACCGTGATAAGGAAGAAAACATGTTACACAATAGATGACTTAAAGAACCTAGTTGGAGCTGATAGGGTAAACAAAGTAGCTGCAAACAGAGACTACTGGATAAAGAAAGGATACGAGCTGATAAGTGAAACAGGCGGAATAATGGAGGCGAAAGCAGTGGACAGGGAGACAGCGGTAAACTACATGGTAGCTTCACTTCTCTACGTTTGGGAAAGGGAAAAATGCATTAACCCAACCCAGTGGAAGTGGATGGTGAAAGTTTGGAAAGACCCGTAATTTAAAACCATATATTTTAATACTGTTTAAACACATGCTTCCTTTAAAATAGTGGAAGGGATCTATAATGGAATACGAGTCTATTAGGAAAATAATTGATGAAATGGAGGAGGAGGCTAGGGAAAAAGTACGTGCAATGGAGAGAGAAGTGATCGAGGAAATTAAAAGGGCAAGTGAAAGGTTCAGAAAAATAGAGGAGAAGGTTAGGGAAACAGCAAACATAATAGATGAAATATTGGAAATAGAGGGGTTGAAGGGGAAAGTAGATGAGCTTAGGAGGAAAGCCCCTAAAAACCCAAAATACCTTTACAGGGAACTTAGGGTTGAAGAGAAAAACGGGAAAAGAAAAGTAACGTATACTGAAAAGTACATGTGAGAACGCAAACCTTATATTTCCCGAGTTCATACATATATACAGGTGAACACATGCGTAATAGGGTGCTTGAAAAAGCAGTTGCCATTGAAAACAGGCTTAAGCCATTAGCGCACCTGTACTTGCTGGTAAGGAAGCATGAGCAAGCATCTAAAAGGATGAACCAGCACCTCACAGGCCGAGGCTACAAGTCAGATGAGGTGCTGGCGTATTCTCAGATGCTTTCTAAAGCAAGGAAGGAGGTTTCGGAGCAAATATCGTCAATCGTGTCTGAACACCCCGTCTACGTAAAGTATTTTACAAGGCTTAAAGGGGTTGGGGAAGTTTTTTCAGCAATAATAATTGCCTTGGCTCCAGCAAGGAACTTCGCAAACATTTCTAAGCTTTGGAAGTACGCTGGCCTAACACCTGAAAGCAAAAGGGTTAGGGGTCAAAGAACGAACTACAATGTTAAACTTAAAACAGCGCTCTACACGGTGGTTTCCAACATGCTAATGCAGAAAAGCGTTTACAAGCAAGTATATGACAACTTTAAAGCGGAGGAAAAGGAGAAACACCCTGAACTGTCAAGGCTACACGTACACATGAGGGCGATGAGGAAAACAATGAAGCTCCTAGCAGCACATTACTGGTTAGCCTACAGAAAAACCCTTGGACTACCGGTAACTAAGCCGTACGCACATGCTATCCTAGGCCACAGAGACTACATAGACGTATTGGTTGATAAGCCGGAGCCCGGCAGGTGGTCTCCGTGAAAGAACCGGATATTGAGGAAATTCAGAAGGAAATAATCTGCTATCTCCTATGGAAGTTCGGCATCATAAAGAAAAGGTGGCCTTGCCTTAGAACCGACAGCTACAGGTTGCTGAGAAGATACGGTAAAATGCTTATTTCCGACAGAACGAAAGCCGAAATAGCGTATGCAATTCTCGAAGACATATACGCATACACTAGGTGGCTTCTTGAGCAAACATCGCTAACAATTAAAATAACGGATTTAATTAAGGATAAGAAACAGCTTGCAAAGCTTAAAAGGAAAATATCGATACTTACCGGTGGGAAGTAATGGCTGAGGCCTCCCAGCTTTTCGACATGTTCGAGAAAAACGGCGTATGCTTCTGCTGCGGTAGAAAATGCAAGAAACATATATTCGTATACTACGACACTAATGAAAAAGAGTTTAAAAACGTAACCCTATGTGAGGACTGCTACATAATATGGACTTACATCAGGGAGGAAACCAGGGAAGCACATGAGCTAAGCGTGGAGAAGCTCAGAAAAACATGCGGGAAATTCAACCACAGCGTTTCCTCGTTTCTAATAGGAGGTGATAGGTGAGTGGAAAAAGTGGAAAAAGAAATAGAAATGTTAAAAATGATCGGCAGCACAATGGTGATAAACAACCTTCCAGAACCATATAGGACAAGGGCATTAGCAAGGCTTGCCATGAAACTTGGGTTAATAACGGAAAAAGAGGCGAAACAAATCATTAGAAAATATGGGAAACCGGTGAAAATGAAATTCCATCCCGCACCAGTAGCTATCCCCATGGTTTCAACGTACGACATGTTGAAAGCACTGGTGAACAAGTTAAGGGAAAAGAAAGTAGTAACAGAAGAAGATGTAAAAGAAATACTTTCACAATAGCCGGCGGCCTACCCGTAAAAATAAACAACTTTTTCCCCTATTTTTCAAATATATTGTTTCGGCTTTTCGTTTGAAGGGGAAAAACGCTAACTAAGCGTAATATGTTTTCTCCCCTAATATGATATAACTTTATATATATGTTTTAACACTTAGAAAACGTAGAGGGGAGGCTATGGGGAAAAGAGTAACCGTAACCATTGACAGCGACACCTACAGGCTTCTAAGGGAGCTTGGAAGAATAAAGGGAACGTTTAAGGTTTCCAAAACCATTAGGCTTCTGGTTAAAGAAGAGCTTGAAAGACTAGCTGAAAAACACGGCGGAGTTTTAAAGGAAAAATATGAGGAATACGTTAAAATGAAAAGGTGATTTAAATGTCCCAAATACCTAGCGAGGAAAAAATACTTGAAGAACTTGAGAAACTCGAGGAAGAAATGAAAAAGAAAGGGGGGAGGCCTCCGAAACTAACCGATGAGGAAGTAGTTGAGCTTTACAGGCAATACAAGTTCGAGGGTAAGCCCCTCTCGGAACTAGCTGCCCTAGCCGGAGTATCTACTTCAACGCTTAGGAAAAGGTTTAAGAAACTTGAAGAATCAGGCATGGCGTCTTCAATAATAGGTGTGGGTTCAATGCATGGGCCTATTCCGACACCTAAAGTTGAGGTTCAAGTAACGAAAAAGGTAGCGTCAGATATTGCTTCAGATGCTTTGAAAATATACCAGCAAATATATGAGATAGGGAAATACGTTTACAGAATGTATTCGACAACAGCTTACAATAAAGGCGTTTCGGTTTACGAGTTCGTAGACAACGCCGTCAGGCTTTACCTGAACTGGGAGCTAATTAGGGAGAAAATATACTCAGTAATAAACAGGCTTATAGCTATAATTGAAAAGCAGAGGAAAATAATTTCGTTCCTAGCTCCAAGAGCCTCCCCGATGATAAGATACGAGGTTGCAGCCCACCTAGCTCTTGAACTCCTAGACCGTAAACTACTGCTTAAACTGCTAGGTGTAAAAACCCCTTCAAAACAGCTTGAAAAAATACTTTCCGAACTAGACAGGGAGTTAGTTATGAAGCTTGAACAACTGGAAGAGTTAGGTGAAGAATATGGCAGGTGAAGAGAGAAAAGAACTGCCTAAACCTGAGGAAACCAAGAAAGTGGAAGAAGAACTGGAAGACATTGAAGAGCAAGCGAAAATATATGAGAAAACGCTTCCGGAAACCCCGCTAACAGCGGTTAGGAAATCGCTTCTAGGGAAAGCAGAGGAAATGGGTGCCGTTGCGAAATACTATAAACAGTACAGAGACCTTATGAGAGACCTGCTGACCTCAGGCGAGGTAACACCCGGCTCCCTAATGTTAATCGACATGATAGAGGAAAGCAGGCTGTGGAGGCAGCTAATGTTCCATGAAATGTGGAAAAGAATCAGGGAGGAAAGCGAGAAAAAATCTTCTTCACTGAAGGAAGCGCTGAAGGAAGCACTGGCCCCGCTGGTAACCAGGCTGGAAAACGTTGAGAAAAAAGTTGAGAAACTTGAGAAAGCAAGGAGGAGGAAAACGATAAGCAGCAGGTTTAAGAAGCTTGAGAAGAGGCTTGAGGAAATAGCTAGGAAACTTGAGGAAGCACCTGAGGAAACACCGCCTGAACACGTGGTTTTAAAAGAGAAAATAGAGGAGCTGGAGAGAAAAATAGAGGAAGCAAAGGAGAAAGGAGCTAAAGACGAAATACAGGCGTTAAAAGAGGAAATAAGCGAACTGAAAACGCTTCTATCCAAATCCCCAATAGAGTACCTTGAAGAAGAAGCAAACAGGTATGAGAGGCTAAGAACCATACTTAAAAAGCTAGGGATAAAAGAGGAAAAAGTAATAACGGAAGTAAAGGAGGAAGGAGGCAAATCTAAAATAGTTGTAAACTGGAGCGAAGTAATAGACAAAGTAATAGAGTTAATAGAGAAACTCGCTAAAATGGTTGGAGGAACCCAGCCGCCTAAAGAAGTCCCTCCACCCCCTCCGCCGCCGCCATCTGAGGAAAAGGAGAAAACGGAGAAAACAACTGTTCTAATTGAGGAACCTAAGGTTGCTGAAGCTCCTAAGGAAGCTTTGGGAAAACCTGAGGAAGGGGGAAGCAAGGGAGGCGGCTGAGCTAATAAGGCAGCATCTAGCCGACCAGCTAAGCAAAATACCTTACGGGGAAGCGGAGAAAACAATTAGAAAATGCGATCCAAGAGACGCGTACAGCCTAGCTTACTACATTGTTTTCAACCATTTGAAAGCATCTAACCCGGCGGCATGTGTTCTTTTAAAAAGGCTTTTAAAAACAAACTTCGGCAGGGTAGCTGAAATACTGGGAAACTACGAGATAATAGTAGAGGAGGTTTACAGGTTAAACCCTAAGCTAGGCTCTCTCCTAAAAACTAGGAAAGGCAGGTTATTCACGTACTACGTATCATACTACACATATCAGCTACTACATTACTTGGCCTTTGGAAAGTACAGGGACTAAATATATATGTTTTCATGTAATCAAAGAGTTTAAATTTAATTTAAGCTAAATCTACTATTGGTGAGTAATGAATGGTTGTTAAACTTTGGGAACCCACTACAATACATTTAGGAGAACCGACGGACATTAAAACATGGGCTAACGTAGGCTCCGCTGCTGGAGGCGTTTTCCTAGGGGAATTCATGTCTGCGTTTTTAAAGCAGCTAACAGGTAAAACCGTTGGATGGGTGGCTTTCGCATTAGGAGTAATAGCCAAACTGCTAACGGCTTTCCTACTTGACAGAGTAATGCCTGCGATAAAGCTGGCGGAATACAAGGGTGCAGCTATTTTCGGAGCACTGCTTTCAATAGTAACCGACGTTGTCAAACTAATATATCCGGGCGGAGGAACTAAAGCAGGCTACCTAGCTGCTTCAAGCCTTAAATCATGGGCAATGGGTGTTAAAGGCCTAGTATCTGCTCCATCACCCGGTGAAGCAGTGCCAGTAGCAACAGCGGCACCTGCTGCTTCAGTTCTAATAGAGTAAAATAGAAAACTACTTAACTGAAGCATAGACATCTATTTTTCTAGCTAACCCCACCTTTTCAAGTAAATCCAATAAAGCATCCTCCAGTGTTCTCGCACCTATTTTGTCTGCGTAACTGTAAAATGCGTTCTTAGTGCCTGGGGAACATCTTATCTTAAGTATTTCGGTTTTCCTAAAACCCCTGTACTTTGTTACCCTGGGTTCTCTTCTCTTCTCAGCTATGAAAACAACGTAGCTTCCTACTTCTAATACGCCGTCCCCGATGCTGATGTTAAACCCTTTTCTCCTTAAAGCATCCGCTATTACATTTACTATTTCTTGTGCCACACTGGGACACCATTATTTAAATACCCGCTGGCAGATATTTGTTTTACGGTGGAAAAAGTGTCTGAAGTAGCAGGTTACGCAATAGGTGCAGCTAAGGCGTTAGGCGTAGAGTTCGAACCATTTGCCAAATCAGAGCTAGACCTTTTCGACGTCTCTTTCAGAAGACAGTTCCTACTGACGTTTCCGGAAAGGGAAATAGCCGATATTTTCGTAAGACATAAGGCTGAAATACTAGTAGCAGCTATGGTTGCTAAGAAACAGTTCGGAAAATCCTTTGGCGGTGAAAGACCTGAAGCAAACCAGTTCGGCATGGTGCTGAGTAGAGCAGCCTACTTCGGCGTTGGAGATGACTGGGAAGACGCTGCACCATTCACGACAGGTTCACCTCAAAACTGGATCCACAGCGGAACAACGCTTCTAGGAGGCACGGCCGGTAACCCGATAAAAATCGGTGAAAACGCCGTACACTGCATTCTAGGTATTGGAAGCTACCATCCATCACCTAAAATAGAGTCAGTGAAGTTTGAAATAAACGGAATACCTGAGCCAGTAATTTACACTGGCTGGAACGTTAAACTAAGCGACCTAGCTGTGAAAGAACTTAACAGAGCAATAATACTTTACAAGGGCAGAACGTTCCTAGCCAAAGTATTCATATCAGCGGCTTTCGGCTCAAGCGTTGACGACTACCCATACCTGCTAGCTGTAACCTTCCTACCTGAGGACGCTCTAAGACTACATGACCCAGCAGACATAGTGAGGTCAGCTAACAAAATAGTATTAACGACATAACAGCGAAAAAAGAGGGGATAGCGGAATGACAGTTATAACTGTTCTCCCAGATGGAAGAGTAATAGCGAAAGCAACCGTGTCGGCGACTTCAAGGACAACTGCGGGAGCCCTGCCAGTAACGGTAACCGTAACCGATGTTAAAAAAGTAGAACATGTTTTACAGTGGAACCTTAACACTTCACCGCAAACAAACTACAGCCCAACAGGCATCAAAATAACAAACAATGTTGTAGGAGCAACAATATATACCGCCGCGGGAACCACGATAAGCGGCGAAATAATAGTAGTTGGATATTAGAGTTACTACCAGTACTGGATATAAGTTTAAATATCTTTTTTTCTAATATTAACATATGCCTCCTAAAATTTTGATTAGAAAAAATTATCCTTGGTTAAAGTTAGCCGTGGAACTTCGTAGAAAGGGTTTATCATATGAGGAAATTGCTAAAAGAGTAGGAGTTAGTACTATGACTGTTTGGAGGGCATTAAACCCAAGTAGAGCTAACAGAGGAGTTATCAGGTCAGATTTCAAAGAGCTTACAGATATTGAAAAAGGAATTCTTGTTGGACTAATAGAGGCAGACGGCAGCTTAGGTATAGCAAAGAATAGAGGTAAATGGTACAAAAAGGGGTTTGCTTTATATCCATACATTTATATTGTAAATACTGATCTAACATTAATGGAAAAAGTGGCAAGAATACTTGGCAATAGATATAATATACATGTTCATCCTCAAGGAAAGAGCCATAAAGGTAGAAAAAAAGTATACAAGCTTACAATAAAGAAGCTAGCTCATGTTTTAGACTTATTAAGACAACTATACCCATACTTTTTATCAGATAGAAAGAAAAAGAAGGCCGAACTGATTATGAAGTTCTGTGAGATAAGGTTGAAGAAGCATTTAGAGGGAATGGCTGGAACAAAAGCATGGGAGTATGGTGAAGAGGAAATAAGGCTCTGGGAAGAGTGTAAAGCATTAGATTAAAATATTTTGTTTTCCTCTTTTTCTCGGGTTTCTGAATGAAGTGTCCTAAGTGCGGCGAAGTAGTAGCACTAGGCTACTAACATAAAAAGATATAGGAAAAAGAGCTCAACCTATTTTTTCTTTTTTAAACGATTTTATTGCTGGTTTACGCTACCGTAAGGTTTTTTAGTTACCTGTTACTTTTCCTTTTCTTGGTGGTTTTTGGTGTTGGAGCTTAGGGTTATTGTTAAAGTCGATTCTCAGGGAAGAATATCTATCCCGGTGAAAGTTAGGAGGCTGGCTAAAATTAGGGAAAACGAACTAGCCATACTAACCTACAAAGACGGGAAAATAACAATAGAGCCTCTGGGAACAACGTGGATAGGTGTTCCAATATGAAAATAGCCTATTGCCAGTGTAGCTTTTATAGAGATTGGAAACGCACATTGAAACATATTGAAAACTGGTTGCCCTACGTAGATTATGTTATTATAGTTGTTGATGAAACTGTTAGTAACGAAGAAATTTTTGATGCTTTAGACAAGTTTAGAAATCCGAAGCTAATTATTAAGCGAATACCTTTCCCAGAGTCTATACCTGAATTTAGAAATCAATACGTTGAAAAATGCAAGGAACTTGGTGTTAAATGGTTTGTTGTAAGCGATCCCGACGAGTGGATTAACGAGGAAACAAGAAAAGACATTAGAAAGATTGTTGAATGGGCTGAAAAACATGGATACACCCAGCTAGGTCTTAACTGTAAGGAGAAGTTTGAACCTGTCGAGTGGCTGCCTTTCGACCAGCTAGACAAGCTTAAAGAATACCCTGGAGGTATAAGGGAGTCCACATACTATAAGTTTCTAATAAACAAGATTTGCTGTGAACGCTTCAAATATGAGGGAGTAGGTAAAACCAAGACAGTGCATGAAACATGGGGTTGCCCCGTTCACAAGCAGAGAGGAGCCTATCTTCCAAAAGACAAGTACTGGTATGTGCATGCTAAAACAGCATACGATATTTGGCGTAATGCAGCTAGAAACCTATGGTTAGGAGGCGGAGGAGATAATGTAGGTGATTTAAACGAAATGTGGGTTGAACTTAGGAAAATCGTTGAAGAAAAACTTGGAATCACAAAGTGGAAGGATCTCGAAGTATATGTTGTATCTGGGAAACCTCTTCCCAAGGAGCTTATCGACTGGGTTAAAAAAGCTTTAACGTGGAAGGCAACAGACTATGGTGTTGAAACAAGAGAGTTTGCTAAATGGGTTATATTCCACCACAGGTATCTTCTTGAAGACCCTGAAATCAAGTATGGTGTTGAGCATCCGCCGAAGCTAACACCTGAAGACGAGGTTGAAACCTATGTTAGAAGATGCTACTTCCAAGTGCTAGGTAGACATCCCGACCGTGGAGGGTTAGAATACTATAAGAAAGCTATTTTGGAAGGTAAGATTAGGAGAGAAGACCTACCCAGAATCCTTATGGCCTCCCCTGAGTACAGGGAGAAAATGGCTCTAGTTACAGAGAAGATTAGGGTTAACATCCCCGTCGACATCACGGTTAACTTAACGGAGGACGTTATTTTACAGGCAATTATGAAGTCTAGGAAGTGGTTCACAGAGGTTAAGCCAAAATACGACCTAGGCAAATTCATACTAACCTCCGTTAGCAAACCCCAAGAACTAATAAGATGGTTCTACTTGAACAAAGACACCATAACCCTAAAAGACCTATTAAAGAAACTTGAAGAGGTAATGTAAATGACCCGCATAGCAATAGTTAGCGCTCATTTACTGGCCCAAAGCGGGTACGGTAGGCAGGCTAGGGAGCTGACTCTAAGAATAGCTGATTTAGGCTACGAGGTTTACGCTATAGGCGGTTTCGGCCACCAAACAATCTACGGAATGAACGTTACCCTGACAACTCCAAGGGGAAACGTTGTTAAGTGTTTGAATACTTTCGGAGACCCCGCCGGCTCAACAGTGTTTCCCAAATATAATAAAATGTTTAAGTTCGACATAGTTATTAGCCTCTGGGACTACCCGTTAACAACATATTTGAACAATCAGAATGTATTGTGGATTGCTATGGGGCCAATAGATGCCCCGCTAACAAAACACTGGGCCAGAATGGTTGAAGGAGCCTACAAAATAGTAGCCTACAGCAAATACGCCTACAGGCAACTTCTAAAATATTATCCGCCGTCAAAAGTCGAATACATTCCACATGCAATAAACACGGAAGTTTTCAAGCCAAGGCCTGAGGCTAAAGCAGAAGTTAGGGAGAAGCTTCAAGTACCTGAGGATGCTTTCCTCCTAATAAACGTTAGCGATAATGTGCCTCGGAAACAGCTAGGGTTTCTACTTTGGTGTTTTAAGAAGTTTCTGGAAAAACACCCTGCCGAACCAATATTCCTCTACCTTCACACCAACTGGAGCGTAGGATACCCTAGAGGCTTAAACATTCCAGAGCTGATTAGGGAGCTGAACCTGGGAGACAAAGTTAAGTTGCCGACCTTAGACCCGATGATAAACCCAATAGAAGACCTGGAAATGTCATATATTTACTCAGCATCAGACGTAATGGTTCATTGTTCATTATCGGAGGGCTTTTGCCTTCCCATTGCAGAGGCCTTAGCTTGCGGTTGCCCCGTTATTGCTACTGACTCCTCAGCAATGACGGAGCTTGTTGAGCCAACTTCAGGCTGGCTAATAGAAACAATTAAAGACTACATTTACTTCCCTTGTTATGTGCCAACCCTCCAATACCACTACCCTCCAAGTATTAGGTCTACTTTGCAGAGGCTTGAAGAAGCCTATGAGGCATGGAGGACGGGTGAAATAGAGGGGTTAAGGAGGAAATGCGTTGAATTCGCCAAGCAGTACGACTGGAACAATATCTTTCCTAAGTGGGAGAGGCTTCTCAGGGAAACGGAGGAGGAACTGGAAATTATGAGAGGTGTTCTGAAGTGAAGTTTACCCGTGAAATACTGGGCTGGCTGAGGAGCGGGAATTGGGGTTGGGGTTTCGACTACACGTTGCATTTAATTTACCTTTTACCTGTGGCGATTAGGGCGAAGACAATTGTTGAGCTGGGTACGGGTAGGGGTACAAGCTTAACAGCCTTAGCTGCCGCATGCGAGGTAACCGGTGGAAAAATAATAACCGTTGACATTGAGAAATGTGAGAAAGTAAGGGAAAAATTCAAGAACTGCCCATACGTGGTGTTCGTGCAAGAAGACAGCGTTTCCTTCGCCAAGAAATACAGCGGCGACCCAGTTGACTTTCTCCTATGCGACTCCAACCATAGGAGAAAACATGTTCTCAACGAGCTCCACTACTGGAGCAAACACCTAAGCAGCCGCGGTGTAATAGCTGTCCATGACACGCAGAGGCCGAACCCGGAGAACCCTAGTGAATTCATTTTAAACGACCCCTACTACGCATGCCTAGAGTTCAGCAGGGAGAAAGGATATAAGTTCATACACATACCTATAAAATATGGTTTAGGTGTTCTAGTAAAATGAAGGTAATCTTCTACGTAATCGAATGCCTAGAATACGACTACCTAATGAAATGCAAGGCGCCAAACATAAAAAGCCTCAACCCCCATCCGGCATGGAGTTTTGGAAGGACGACAAGAGCCAGTGTCCCAGCAATACTAGGCGGTTTACTTCCACAATGCATATATAAAGACTGCATCCACAACAAGGTTAGGCAGAGGCTTGTTAACCCGTTTTTCCTAACAGACTTGAAGCGGAAGGGAATACCTACGTTCCTATTCATAGCGAACGGCTGGGCTTTGGAGTTCCTAACCCCCTTTATGCCTGACTGGCTAAGGGAAATGGTTATACGGCAGAACAAGACGAAGTTTAACACGAAAGAGTTCATAGACAAGTTTCTCGAACTAGAGCCTAAACTGGACAACTATTTCGCATACTTTCATGTGCAAGAATGCCACCCACCCTTTTTCGGAGGAGACGACCCCGAGCTACCTAAAAGAGAAGGATTCGACAATGTTAGGCGTAGGGCTGTCGAATATGCGGACAGCCTTTTGAAGCCGTTGCTTAAACTTGACCTAGACCTTCTAGCAGTAACCTCCGACCACCATATTCAGCATGACTACTGGCATCCCCGTGCCTACGATGTTTTCATAGCGATGAAGGGGAGGTGGGTTAGGTGAAGGTTTTAATTACCGGCGGGACAGGGTTTATAGGTTCTAATTTGGCTAAAAGGCTTTTAGAGGAAGGTTTCGACGTCTACGTTTTAGCAAGACACCTTAGGAAACCTATGATACTTGAGCTTTTAGGGGTAGATCCCGGAAAGGCAAACGTTGTTATGGGGGATGTTTGCTGCCAAGCTAGAATGCTTGAAATATGTAGAAAATACAGCATAGACTTCGTCTTCCACCTGGCAGCAGCCTCAATAGTTAAATGGTGCGTTGAAAACCCAGCCCTATGCATTAGAACCAACGTCTGGGGTACAGTTAACATTCTAGAAGTTTGTAGAATGCTTAAAATACCGGCTATTATTCAAAGCACGGACAAGATTTACGGGGAAGGAATGGACAAGAGGGAAAACAGCCCTACAGAACCTGTTGAAATCTACGGTGCTTCAAAGCTTGCCGCAGATGCTTTAGCAAGAGCATATAGGAGAACCTATGAGCTACCCATCACAGTTGTAAGGCCATGCAACACTTACGGGCCCGGGGACTTAAACCCGAGAATTATTCCCAACACTATTAAAGCATGTATGAGAAACCAGTCGCCAGTGATTTTCCTCGGCGTTAAAGGTGTAAGGGAGTACGTTTACGTTGACGACCTAGTGGATGCTTTGCTTCTGCTAATGGAGAGGATTTGGAAAGCAGACGAAGTTTACAACATAGGGTCAGGTGAGGTTAAAACACAAGAAGAAGTAGTCATGGAGGTTCTAAAGCATTTCCCCAAGTGTAAGCCAAGATACGTTGTAGCTGAGCCCCGGAGGGAAATCGAATATCAGAGCCTAGACTCCTCTAAAATAAGGAAGCTAGGGTGGAAGCCTAAGGTAAGCTTCTCGGATGGAATAACGCTGACCGTGGAGTGGTTTAGAAGCGTTTGGAACAGTTTGAAGCCGGCTCTGCAGCAGTAGTGTGGCTGTGCCACCAACCTTTAAATAGGCTAAAACGTTTTCTTAGCTTAGAAGAGAAAAAGGAGGTGCATGGATTGGAAACAGGCATAGTTCCAATATATAGGAAGTTTTTGCAAAACAACTATCTTTTCAGTTTAGAGTTCAAAGAAGGACATGTTTTCGGAAGAGTTATTAGGAGAAGGATCTGCCATTACAGACCATACCCTCTAATAGATAAAGCAGGTAACGCTGTTGTTCTGTCGCCCAGCAGCCACCAGACCGAGATCAGGCTTGCAGACCCTAGAAACCCTGCTGACGAAATACTGTACCTGGATTCCGCCACTAACGCAGGGTATGCTTGGATAATGCATGGAAGCATAGGGGTTAAGCCTCCGCAGATAAGAATGTACCCTAGGTTCCCTGAGGGAAAAGATATTCCAGGGAAGTTCCCGAACCTTTCACCTATAAGGCCGAGCAGCGGGGACAGCTTCGGCTACGTCAGCTACGATGTTTCACCCTACGAGGAGCCAACGGACTACGTTGAATACGTTATTCCCCCGCTAACCCATATTGGCTTCGAATTCTACAATGAAGACCCGGAGAGAAGCCATCAGCCAGTGCTGAACATTTTGTTCGCAGTTTACTGGTTCCAAGTGCTTAAACCCGAGGAGCCGGCGCACGCTAGGCTAATAGGTAAGATCGCTAGGAGAGAGGTGCCGGCGGCTTTCCTCACGGTTGGATTCGGGGAAACACCGATGGAACTAGGCGGCCCAGTTATGGAGGCTTGGAATGCTAAGCCTTTAAGCTTAGATGAAGCATCCGAGCTTGGGAGGTGAAATGAATGGTGGATAAGGTTAAAATAAGACATGGGCAGAAATGGGTTACGACAAGTAAAACAGACATTCTCTCAGACGTGCCCGCAGGCAAGGTAAGGTATATTGTTAAGGTTATCGCTACCGGAGACCAGCAGGCCACAAGGGTTCTGAACCTTTACTGGAAAGACAGGGACGGAAACTACCATCCGTTCATACTGAACATTAGCGTTGCAGCACCTGAGAAGAAGGAAATACCTGAAGGAGGAATAGACATTAAATCACCTATTCTCGGAATGGAAGCTGGGGAAAACATTGCCGGAGAGGTTTCAGGGAACTCCCTAAGCGTAACCGTGCTGTACTGGGATGACGTAGGCTAGTAAAGGGAGGTTGGATGGCTGAAAAAACAGTAGTAATCAGGTACGATAAGAAGACAATGGAAGTTAAGGTTTTAAAGGCTCCGAAAGGCTACAGGGTTGAAGCGAAGTGCTGGGGTGAAAAGTAGTGACTGCCCCGCTGGAGCTGAGGATTGCTTTCGACCGGGGATATGCTCTTTTCAAACATGAACCCCTTGAAATGCAGATTCCCCCGGGAACGTTTACGATAATGTTTGCTCCCTCAGACCCTGACGTGATTTGGCAGTACTACCTGTGGACTTTCGGCCAGGTTTCGCCGGCAGGCCCAACCAGTAGGCTTTACTTCTACCACTGGCAAGAAGGCGTTAAGAAACATGCCGACCCCATGGTGCACAGCTTAATTGATTTTGAATACAAGATCTGGGCATGGAGCTCTAAAGCCAACCCGCACTACATAGAGGTACATAACGAAACAGGCGAAATCCAAACAGTTGACATGCAGTTTTGGATGGGTGTTTTCCCCAACCCTAGAACGTACGCTTACTGGTACGCTGACCTAATATTGCTTGGGCTGAGAAACGACGTCGGCGACTACATTTTGAAAGCATGCAAGATGAGCAGGGAAGAGTTCGAGAAAATACTTGAAGAAAGGAGGAAAACATGCTACCGCAGCCTAGAAGCCGGGCTGCTGGAGCAGATTCTCAGCAGAATACCCCGCATCCCAACCCCGTTTAAAAGGTGAACACCGTGGGCAGCCTATACGTTCAAGAACTAAGGAAGGCCCTTGAAGAATTCGGGGTGGCTAAAGAGGAAACCCTTAGACTTCTAACATATAGGAAAAACGTATTGTTTGCTAAAAGATGCCACATTTGGGTTGAAAGATGGGAGTGGCTTCACTCCCCGGACACATCTAATGTTAAAAGAGAGTTCTACAGAAGATACATGGGAAGAACCGGTTCAGTGTGGAAGTCAGAATATGCTGAGCTAAACCCTGACAACTGGAACCTACCCTTAATAGAGAAAAACGTCAACGCACAGCAACCTTCTCCATGGAATAACGCCATACATTTAAGAAACAGTAAGGATGGAACGACTTTAGATGAAATATATTTTGCACCGAGAATATCAATGAAACCGCCTGTTGTTCTTAACTTCGACGCATATTTTCCAGCATTTAACACGTCAAACTACCCTAACGGAACATATATTGCATTGGGTTTCGAGGTGAACAGCGGCGGATACTTGGGAACAATATATGCTTTAGAAATATTAAGTGATGGTACAACAGTAACTGTTAGGCTTAAAGGGTTAGGGATAAGGGATGGAAGCGGAGCAGAAGTTACGAAAACCATTAGCGGACTTGTCACCGATGACTGGCGCGGCTTCAAGCTAGTATTAACTAAAAGATGTCTTAAACTATATCAAGGCACCATTGCCGGGCAAGGGTACCCGCTGGAGCTTGTCGACGAGCTACCTATAAGCCTTGACTACGTATCATATGTTACACCGTTCTTTGCAAATGAAAGCTCAGCCATTGTTTCCGGGGTTAAAATAGGTCAGTTCCAAGCATTCGAAATTAACCCGTCGAAATCCGTTAGGAAAGTAATTGATGTTTCATCAATATCGGCAGGCGGATATGTTGACAGCGACATTATTGCCTTCCCCAAGGAAGCAGCACTGACAGTTAAGGTAACCTATAATTCAAGTGCCTCAAACGGTGTAAGAGTGTACATTTTGGCATGCAGCGACCCTCAATGCTCAAACATTGACAGTGAAAACACCACAGATGCATTCACATATTTCGAGCCATCATTTTCAGCTGGAGCCACAAGGCAGAAAACAGTAAACCTCGACCTACTCCCCAAATACGGGAAAATAAGGGTCAGAAACTTAGACAGCAGCTACGCTACGGGAGCCGTTAAAGCATGGCTGCATGAGGTAGAATAAAACCCCAGTAAAAACTTATTTTTTCATATATGTTAGAAAAAGCAGAGCTAGGATACATGCTGATATCATGCGGCTCATTATTATATGCTCTGGCAACAAAGCTGGGAAAAATATAGATATGTGTTTGGAAAACATTTACACGGTGAAAAGCGTTGACGAAAATAGAGGCTATTAGGCTTTACCGTGCAGACACGGGGGAGGAAGTTACAGGTAAGCCGGTGCCTAAAGGCGTAACCGTTAAAGCTAAGGTTACAGGTGTTTTCCAAGCCTCAGCAACCTATTGGGGAACGCTTTACGTAGCTAAGAAGCCCGTACCTACTTCGCCAAGCCAAGTAGTTAAGAGTTTCGAATGTTTTAAGAAGGCTTCCCCAGGGGGAAGCAGTTTCACATGTGAGAAAACGTGGACGGTTAACTACCCTGCTGGAAGATACTACGTAGGCTTCAGCGTTTTAAGGAAAATACCGGGTGCTGGATGGTACCCTGAAGCCAGAGCGTACATCGCACATGACGTTACTGAAGCAGCACCCCCCGCTCCGACGCCTCCTCCACCGGCTCCAGTGGAGGCCCCGCCGTTTAAGAAAATACTTTCGAAACTGTCTGGGAAAATACCTTTACTAATGGGGATAGCTGCGGCAATAGGTGTTGCAGCAGCCGGCTACTTCCTAGTAAGGGATTTGGCAGGGAAAAAGTAGCTGACAACACGTAACAAATATTAACTCTAACATTTAAAAATAAAATAAGGTGGTGTAGGCTGTGACAAAAGTTGTGGAAATAAGGGTTCAAAGAAGAATCAGTGGAGCAATTGTAGCGTACTGCGACGTGGCGGGGAGGAAAAAGTTTAAACCGGTGCCGGTAGGTGCTTCGCTTAAGGGAATGTACTCGTTCATCACTCAGAAAACAGCCCGGTACAAGGGAGTATTCTATGTTTCCAAAAAACCCGTTCCAACGTCAAGCCAAGACTATGTTGTGGAAAAAGAGGTTTTCGACAGAACATGGAGGAAGGGCATACAAGCCGAAGGACATGTTTCATGGACTGTAAACTACCCGCCGGGAAGATACTACATAGGAATGGTTATTTTAGAGTCAGGTATGCCAGTGCACAGGCTTTACGTTGAACACGACGTTGTCGAAAAAGCAGCTCCGCCCCCTCCGCCCCCTCCAGCAGCCTATGTAACGTTTAACGTGGAAGCCCCGCCTCTGGAATGGTACTATTCCCCTAGGCTCGAATACGGTAAAGACCCCGCTGTTTACGTTAGAAAAGAATTTATGAGAGCATATCTGTGCAGAACCTTAGCTCTTGAGTCATGTGTTGAGCCGACATCATACGATGTGGTTGAGGAAAAAGAGCTTTACGTTAAAGGATATAGGAAGCTCTACAAAGTACGGGTGTATGTGCCGGAAAACTACAGGGGAGCAATACTCCACGTAAAGTTCACAATAACCACGAAGAAAGGTAGAACACTAACATTCGAGCACAAATACTATGGAAGAGTGGAGGCACCTCCCACACCACCACCTACACCGCCCACTCCGCCTACTCCGCCGCCGAAGAAGCCTCCAGCCAAGCTTCCTTGGCTGCTTCTGCTAGGTGTTTCCACCGGCCTCCTAGGCTTGGCATGGTTGGCTAAGCGGAGGAAAAAACGCTAATAACATGGGTTGCTATGGCAGGTAAATGGCTACAAAGTAAACTCCCCTGTTGTCCCCAGTTTGGAAAGAGAAGAGACCACATATCATGGTGGTACCGTGCACCCAATAGTTTACGGTAAAAGGTTTGAACCGTTTTACCTCTGGGAGCTTTGCGACTACTGGAGCTTCACCGTTCAAGATTACGTTAAAGGATTAGATGTAGCCGGTGTTGCGGAAAAAGTTATAGTTGACATCCGATACCCGTTCTATATGGGTCAGCCAGATGACCGCCATGATGTGAACTTCTTTCATGGAAAGTTCTGTAAAACAATACATGTGGATTACTGGGCTAAAGCAAGCGAGGTCGCATTAATTAAGTGGGGGGACTGTGAGGATTCAAGCACATTATTCTTAGCTTGCTGCAGAGCTCTGGGAGTCGACGCCAAGTCGGTTTACGAGGCTTTCGGCGTGGTTAGAGATGTCGAGACCGGCAAGATACTTGGCGGACATGCGTGGTGTTATATTGAAGACCGTTTGGGATCTGGGTGGAGATTATACGAGTCAACCCTTGACCGTTCTCCACTAGTTTACCCGAAGGTTGAAGACCCCCATAAGCCTATTGTAGTCGGTAGAGTAAAGTATGAGCCATGGGTTATATGGAACGATGAAAAATACGAGGAGGTTAAAGAAGAAAACATGTTTGAGAAATACGCTAAGATGGGGTTTAGAGATAAGGAAACATTTGAGAAGCATAAAGCAATAGAAAAAGCATTTAACATTAAAACTAAAGCGTTGAAGCATAGGAAAATACTGGGTAGGCTTAGATGGAAATAGGTAGAAGACTGCTTGAAATAGTTGTTTTTACTTCACTGCTAATCTCCTACACTGTTCTAGCACACTTCAACAATCCAAACGCTGGGCTTGTAGGGGAGCTTCTTAAAATGGTAACTATTGCAATAGTGTCCTATGAGTTTGGAAGGGTTTCAACCCCAGCAATCACGTATGTTAAAGAAGAATACGTTAGGAGAGCAGCGGCGTTAGCGCTTGGATTTGGAACAGCACTAATACTGCATCACTTCGTGGTTTATGGAGGATTCGACCCCATATGGGAAGACCCATTAGGACATGAGGCAATAGGCTTATACCTTATCGTCGCCTCCATGCTTCTGCTGAGGAAATAGTTTTATTCCAACAGTGCAATAGTTTATTTAGAGGGGTAGTTGTTGAGCTGGAAGGGGAAGATTAGGCTCCTAGAAGACAGGGAGAGAAGGGAAAAGCTTGGAATAGTAATGCAAACCATTAGCGGAATAATCGTGGGAATAGGAATAGGAATAGAAGTCGCTATGGGAGCAGAGCTAGGATACATACTCATATCATGCGGTTCACTATTATATGCAATGGCAACAAAGCTAAGGAAAATATAAATTCTTCAAAAACAGAGAAAAACACGGTGTTAGCTGTGGAAAAGGAAAGACTAGGATGGGAGAGAACATACCTGCTCGCAGCAGGCGGGGGAATAGGGGCACTCATAGGAGTACTGGTAACAGCCTACCTAATACATTTAAGCAGAAAAAGCAAGTAGCAGCCACAGCAACACTTTCAAAAAACCCCTACGTGTTTGTGCCACCAAAAATTAAAGCCTTAAACAGCCAGAAAACAATCACAGGGAAGAAGCTATGCCTCTTGCAGGGCTAAAATACAAGAAACTCATAGGGAAACTTCAAACAGAAAACTACTTCCAAACACCAGCAGACGTAATAGTTTTCCGAAAAGGAAACCTAGCCGTAGCGGTAAAAGGAGACACAAAAGAAACAATAGCTTCATCAACAGACCACGCAGAAACAATACAGGCGGCAATAGACCATTTGGAAAAAGGTAAGATTATAATACATAATGGCGAATACCAACTAAGTAGTGGTATTAATATAACGAAAGGTCATGTCATAATTGAGGGGGTGTCTAAGGGTAGCGTTACACTCAAAGCAGTTGCTTCAATTAGTCGTGTGATAAGTATTGATAAGCCAGACCATTCAGCGATAGGGGATATTATACTTAAGAACCTGGTGATATACGGGTACAACAAGACTGGTACAGGTATCTACACGAGAAACCTATGGTACTCAGTGTTCGAAGACCTTGAAATAGCCTATTGCAACCATGGCATAGAGACGTACGCAGACTCAGCCAACGAACGTGGCGGACACGTAACAGTATCACGTGTCCACTCGCATCTCAACGCCGGTGATGGTCTACATCTATACCGTGTAAATTCATGGTATTTGGAACACGTGGTAGCTTCCAACAACAAGGGAAACGGTATCTACGCTATATGGGTTCAGTCACTAAAAGGAACCCATGTTTTCACTAGCACAAACGAGCAGAACGGTGTTAGGCTTGATAACTGCCAAGTAATAGACATTGTAGGGTTAGAGGCTAGCGCTAATACACTATACGGTGTATATATCAGAGGTGGGGGAGGTGCAACATATGATGTTAGGTTAACGAGTATATATATTGAGGCTTCAGGGTATCATGGAATTAGAATCGAAGCTAGTGATGGCGATATCAAGGGTATTAGGCTGATAGCACCAGAGATTGTCAAGAACAATAGAGTAGGTGTATACATAATTGGCGATGGTTATACGGTTGAAGATGTAAAAATCATAGGTGGTAGGATTGTGAACAACAGCCAAGCAGGTGATGGTCAATATGCAGGCGTATATATTGATGGCGTAAATGGTGGAAAATCAAGAAGTATATTCATATATGGTACAACTATCGGTAACGTACCTGAGCTAGGAAACATGTATCAGAAAGGTATCCAAGCAGTAAATGATTCGGATTACATACACATTATAGGGTGTCCATTCAAGAATGCGAAGACACCGTTAATTTCATTAGTAGGCGTAAATAATGTTGTCAAAAACAACGAGGGATATGCCACAGAAAACTCAGGTACTGCAACCATCTCAGCAGGTTCCACCTCAGTTACCGTTGAACATGGCTTAGCTTCTACGCCTTCCAAAGTCATAGTTACGCCTATAGGTGACCCCGGTGATAGGTGGTGGGTTGCAAACGTAGGTTCCTCAAGCTTCGAAATACACGTAGCAACAGCACCCTCAGCAGACATAAAATTCTACTGGACAGCCGAAGTCTAGCCTTCTTTTCTTTCATATTCTTAGCATTTAAAATTCTTTTAAACAATTACCCCTACCTTACCCTACCTCGCCTAAACCTATCTTGGTAGTAGATTTAATCTTCAAGATAATAGTAGTATTTGCGGTCTTTAGGATTATAGTATCTTATAATTTTTCTATTATATCTGTAACGTAAATGGTTTATCGCATTCATAATGGTCTTACGTGGAACACCAAGCATTTCAGCCATAGCTTCAACCGTTGCCGCATTTTTCTCCAGAATCCTAAGAACCTCATGAATTATACCTCCATGACCAGCAGGTGTTCTGACAACCTTTTTTTGCCGAATAAGCTCCCTAAAGTTTTCCCTCGATATTAGCTCAGTATCCCAGTTACCCATACTTACCACCAATTACCAGTTAGCCAAACCACTATTTAAACTTTTAGCACAAACTACCGCTAAGCCAAACATAACACAACCTCGCCACTATTTAAAAAACTTCAATAACTATTTTTTCTCCTTCTCCATGCTTTTGCGTTGAAATTCTAAGCATCCAGGGTCTGTTTCTAAGACTGGGTATTTCCAGTATGGGCATTGGGGGGTTAGGAATTTCCGGCATGAGCCGCAGCATTTAAACCGAAGCCTTTCCTCCCTGGGTAGGGAGCGCCAAACCCAAACCGACCTAAGCTTCCCATCCAAAACCTTTTAGGATATATTTTTTGTGATGCAGGGCGTTAAGTCTAAATGCTTCAGCACGTAATTATATAGGGGGGAAAGTATGGTTTACGTTTGGAGCTCAGGTAGGACAGTAACGATTACGGCTCCTTCGCCGCCTACGGTTTCATCCGTAACTATTACCCCGGAGAGAACTGAGGCAGTTGCCCCCGCCGACTTGGAGTTTAAGGTTACAGCCTACCTTAGCAGAAGGGTTTACGACTGGGAGAAAGTAGATGTTGAAATTGTTTTAGCAGTGAACAGCAAAGACAACATTGTAGCTAGGAAAACGGTAACGATTTCACCAGGGTACAGCGCTAAATCAGCGTACCTAACCTACCGCTTCTCCAAACCCGGAACCTACACCGTGTGGGGAGGTGCGAAAATAGCTTCGGTAACAACATACGTTTACTCCCCGGCCGGGGTAGTGGCTTTAGCTAAGCCGGCTCCGGAAACACTGTGGGATCCGGTGGCTTTGGGAACGCTAATGTTTACTGGTTTAGCGGCTGGAATAGCGGTTTACAAGGGAATTAGGAGGAAAGCTTAGAAGCTCCGAGGTGTTGGAAGTGAGAATAATTGTTTCAATAGTTCCCCCTCTTGACGAGGAGAAGCTGTCTAGGCTTTCCGCTTACGGTAAAGTGGTTTCATGGGGTAGGCTAATACCTTACGTGGTAATGGATGTTGAAAAGGAGAAAATACTGGAAATAATTAGGCTCCCCTTCGTAACAGGTGTTCAAGAAGACATTTGGTTTAAAGCACAGCAGGTTGAAATGTTTTTTCGCAAATAAAAAAGGCCAGTACGTTGTAACCTTAGATGAAGCCCTTGAAAAACAGGGTTTCAGAGAAGCGCATGAAGCAGGCCTCCTAGGCTACGGCGTAAAAGTTGCAATCATAGATACGGGCATAGATGATTCACACCCGTTTTTCAAAGGTAAGAAAATAGAAAAATATTCCGTAGCCGAACTACCTGTAAGAGACGGCCATGGACACGGCACCTCTGTTTCATCAATAGTTTTATCCGGCTCACCTAAGGTAACGCTTATATCTATTAAAGCGTTAAGCGATAAAGGCGTAGGCCTTCTAAGCTGGATTGTTGAAGCATTGGAAATTGCGGCGGCTAGGAAATGCCATGTAATAAACATGAGCCTTGGAAGCAAGCCAAACTGCTTCTCACCGCTATGCCCAATAATAGACCTCCTACCTCAAGTAGTTGTCTGCGCAAGCGGAAACACGGGGCCGGCGCCTGGAACAGTAGCGTGCCCAGCCCATTGCTTTTCAACCGTGGCTGTGGCTTCTGTTTCAGCTAGGACAGGTGAAATAGCTTGGTTTTCAAGCAGAGGTAGAACATGTGGGCTTATCTTACCTGACATTTCAGCCATAGGTGGCTCAGGGGACATGCGTGGGGTAAGGCAGCCTATTGAAAGGCTTGAACTGCCTTCAATAAATGGAACCTACGCTTACGCTAGGGGAACCTCTTTCGCAGCCCCATGGGTTTCAAGCGCTTTCGCACTTCTAGTTCAGTCTATTGGAAGGGTTCCTTCGAGAAGCGAGCAAGAGCTTCAAATGAAAATAATGGCTTTAGATCTTGGAAGACCAGGTAAGGACGAAACCTATGGTTGGGGTTTGCTTAGAGCAGACAGGCTTCTAAGAGTGCCTAAATACTTTACACCTAAACCCTTACTGGAAATAGTGAGGAAACTTTTAACTATTTTCTAACAAGAAAACATACGTGGTGAACTAGGTGGTTAGAAGCAACGTCGTAGAGGTAAGGGTTGTTGCAGCATATAAGCTTACGCTTAAAGCTGCAAGGTTCACTCACTGGGGTGAGCTTCTCCCCTTGGAAGGTGTGAGAATACCTGTCAGGGATGCAATATATTTTTCACTTATTAAGGAATGCTACACTCCATGCGAAGTAGTAATATCTGCCAACGTACCTGTGAGGCTGATAGCTCCTAAAAAACATTTAGGCTACGTTTTCGTAGAGTGGAGCGACGGGGAGAGAAGCAACGACAGAGTTATAACTATGAATAGGAACATAGAGCTTGAAGCAAGATATGCTCCCGGGTGAGAAAATGGCCGAATCACCCGTTAAGAAAATAGTCATAGAGGAAGCCCCTCCCGGAGCCCCTCCAGAAGTACCGCCTGAGGTTCCTCCGGAAGTTCCCCCTGAGGTTCCTCCGACGAAACCGCCTGACATTAGGGTTGAAAGACTGTACATTAGTTTAACCAAAACCTACGTTTACTCCGGTGAATCTATTAGAGCAACCGTTACAGCGTATCTTGAGAAGAAACCTTTCGAGGCAAAATACTCTCTGCCAGTATACGTTTACGCCGGCGGCTCCAAGATAGGTGAAGGGAAAATAGTGTTTCCAATAGGTTCTGACAGGCAGAAAATAGATTTCAAACTAACGCTTTACTGCCCCCCGGACAGGCATGAAATAACGTACAAGGTTTACGCTGAAACACCTGACTACGCTAAGCCGGTGGTTTAAAATGTCCGAGTTTGAAAGCTGGCTTAAAAATAGGATAAAATACTTGTTTTTCGCCTTAGCAACAACCATGGGAATATACGTAGCCTACCTCATATATAAGAAGGTGAAAGGTGGTAGGTGATGGCGTATTACCTCACGTTAGAAGTTCCAAGCAAAGGATATGTTGGAAGCGAAGTCACGTTTAAAGGGAGGCTAACAGAGGACGGAGCACCTTTAGCAGGTGAAACAGTTAAAATAGTGGTAATGGATGAAAGCTACAACATATTAGACTACGATATTGCGACAACCAATGCTGAAGGATACTACAGTGTAAAATACGTTTTCACATCGCCTGGAACCTACCTTGTAAAAGCAATATATGAGAGGCCGGCTAAAATACCTGAATGGGCTAAGTACGCTGCCGCAGCGGCGGCAGTAGCTACTGCAAGCGCAGCAATATATGCTGCCGCTAAGAAGAGGTAGTTTGGTTTGCCCTCGAAAAACATCTACGTTTACCAAGGATACGACCTAGCAGTAGGGCCTTTAGAAGGATACAGGGAAGACCATAGAGACCTATATGTTAAAGGCAAAATCTTAGATGCAAAAGTCTTCTTCACAGTAACCCCTAGCCTCCACGGTGGATGCGGTTTCAGACTTGAAATAAACGGTGTGAAAGTAAAGGAGATAACGTGGCCTCCAGGCGATACTTCAACCAGAAACCACAGTGAAAACGTTTACTCAATAGTTGGAAGCGAAGGAGGAGCATTAACGTTCACAATAAACGGCTTCAAAACATGGCCATACCCCGGGGAAGTCCACTTCAACGTAACAGCAATACTGACAATAGTCTATGAGAAAATAACCGATTGGAAAGTACCGGTCATAAAATGGCCTGAACTACCATGGTGGGTCATCCCATTAATAGCCTTAGGAATGGTAACCGTAACAGCAGGCTCCATAGCAATAGTTAGGGTAACAGGGCTAGCACCTAAAATAAGAAGGTAGCATAAGCTAACTTACTCCGTTTCGGAGTAACGTTTACTCCAGTTTGGGGTAAGAATAAATCACTTATTTACTCCGATTTGGGGTAACATTTACTCAGATCTGGGGTAGGAACCAAAAAGTTATATACTCCAGTTCAGAGTATATACTCCAGGTTGGAGTATATGCCTCCGAAAGGCTACAGGCATTTAAGCATAAGAGAAGAAGTATATAGGGAAATTGAAAAGCTAAGAGAGGAACTGAACCTAACATCTCTAAACGACGTGCTATCAGTGCTGGTTAAAACATACAGGGAACACGTAACCATAGCCTCCATGCTTGAAAAAATACATACCGACATCGCAGCTAAGCTTAGCGAAATACATACAAACATAGCCACAATGCCCTCGAACACGGCTCCCGCAGCAGCCAACATGAAAGCATTTAAAAAGAAAAAGACAAGCATAAGGGAAATAGTTAGGGAAAGAAAAGTACAGCTACTATCCGAAATAAACCCTAAAAACCCGGAAGCATTTGTTAGAAGCGCTGAAAAACAGGGAGTAATAGTTATCGAGGGAACCAGGGGAGACAAAGCACTTGTCGACCCGGAATTCTACGATGAATTCACGTCGAGGCTAAAGTATTTTCCAAGAAACCCTGAGGAAGAAATGGATTTAACGGAGGATGAGCGGAAACTTTTCAGGTTCCTTAAGGAAAACGCATTAATATTTTTCGACGGAAACGAAGGAGCATGGAAAACGGTTAGCTAAACATTAAAACTATTAGCTCTACGAATGCGTTAACACATAATACCTTATACTTTTCCTTCCAAAGGAAAGGTATGAAGGCTTGGCCTGTAGGGGACATAAGCCATTTTAAAGCGGCAACCCCGCCGTAGGGTGAACCGTGTTTTTCAGCAACGCCTCTAACATATTTGATGACTTTCTCAGCGTATTTCACCCTTCCATCATCGCTCATTTTAGATAGTTTGCTAAACTCCTCTACTGGAACATCCTTATGTGCTTCAGTAATGGTTTTTAAAACAGCGGTTCTAACGTTTAAATCCCCCTTAACGGTTTCAGCAATAAATGTGAAAAGCTCTTTAATGAAAAACCTGTACTTCTCATCTGCTAAAACGTAGAATGCCTCATCAACTTCCCTCCAGTGCTTAACTATTTGGGAAGCCAAAACATCGAACCTACCGTACTTTCTACAGTAGCTGGAAAGGTTGAGAAACCATTTAAGCCACTTCTCAGCTTCCAACTCGTTCAGCTTAAACACCTAAGTAAGAAATATATATGCTCAACATATATATGTTTGCATCGGGGAAAGCGTTGAAAATGATTTCACTGTGGCTTCCAAGATACCTGATAGAGGTTTTAGACGAAATAGTTAAGGTTAAAAACGAAAAATACGGTTCAAGATCAGACCTCATAAGGATAGCTATAGTGCACTACCTCACATGTGAGAAAGGGGAAAACCTAAGCCCGGAAATGCTTTTAGGTAAAAAACCTTTAGAAATAAAGAAACCGGTTATAGTGGAAACCCAGCATACCTTGTAGGGACAAGGTAAACTAGGTTACCGTCCCATGCTTTCGCCTTTCTAAACTTCCCCCATTTAAGCTTACTTACAGGTATCCAAACGTAGCCTAGAAGGTACCCCATGTCGTCGTAAATACATGTGAAAACCCATACTTCCAGTTTTGCCTCCCTACCTGCTTTCAAATATCCTTTCTAACATTCAGCATAACATGTTTTACCTCGCGGAGGCTTGAAACGTATTTAACCCTTTTAGACTTAACATCCACTAGAAAGGACTTGCCGAAATGCTTGCACCGAACTTTAAAGTCAGGTCTGTAATCGTAGAAATACCATTTCTTACTAAACCTTCTCTCTAAACCGTATTTTTCAACCTCGCATCCACGCCTACACATTTCAACAATGAAGCATTCGACACATCTATCATGTAGTTCCTCTAGTTCGAGGAACTGCCTGTGGGTTTTCCTTAGGCCCCCATGTGGTTTAAACTTCACTGGCAACATGTAACCCCAAAAACATCTAGCATGAAACATATATATATGTTTTAACACAAAGAGAGGGTTTAAATTTCCCAGAACATATAGTAGAGTAACGGTGAATAGGAAATGGTTAAATGTTTACAAGGAGAATACGGGATACCAGACCTAATAGCTGTAACTTTAAACCCAAAGTTCAGGGTATCGTTCTCACCATTCGGCAGAGGCGGAACAGTAAGATACGCTGGCAAAGGAGCACCATGGAAAGGAGTTAAAGGCCTTGAAGGAGTTAGAGGGGTTAACGCTGGAGTAGCTGCCGGCTTAGAGAAAGCAATAGCTATAAGCAAAAGACATACTGAAGCCGGTACAGCGGAAGTAATGCATTTCGGTATGAGAAGAATACTTCCGCTCAAAGTTGCTAAGATGTTAGAAGAGAAGGGCAGAGCAACGATACTTGCAGCTGTAGGAACAAAAGAGAAAATTAAGGAGTGGAGAGAGAAGTACGGTAAAGTACCAAAGTACATACTGATAACTAAGAGAGCACCTGAAGCACTACCACTAATAGTTTAGAAGCAGTAGCATCTCAAAGAAACCCTTTTGAGTTCAAAGATTTTTTTTATTTTAGCTTTTCCTCACAACCCTATGCTCGTAGGGGTCATAGTATTCTCCAGGCGCAAGCTTGAAAACAGCTTCCTCCCTAAGCGTTGGCCAAAGATAACCGTCTGCTACGACCTTCCTTCCGCTTCTCATACATGCTAAAATCAAAACATATCCATGCTGAACTCTTTCAATAGGTTCGCCTGGACACCATTCGGCAGCAGCTCTCCAAGCCAAAGCCTCAAGCTCCTTAGGTATCGTGGGCGCAATTGGAATAAGTGCTTCAGGGTACCTTCTAACATACCTTCTACGCACAGCTACTCCGGGCGCAGCTACTTCAGGTGGTTTAATAAGTTCTTTAACTTCTCTCCTAAAATCCTTGGAAACGGGTTTAAGCCTTATCTCCCATTTTCCCCTGGCAAACCTTTTCTCTAAACCATATATTTCCCCGTCTTGGTAGCAGAAAAAGTAGTTTGAAAGCTTGGTTGCCGGAATAGATTTCTCTATTTCATCGACAACTGAAACTAAGGCGTCAATGTTAGGTAAACCATGCATTCTCAGAAGCTCCTCAACCGGAATGCCTTTAACCATTCTCCTACCTGCTTTCGCAGCGTAAGCTTCAGGTGAAAGGTCTACGCCTAAAACATCTGCAACATAGCGTAAAACATCCCTGTAGCTTCTATAGAAAGAAGACACTACGGTAACATACGGTGCCCCCTTCTCAACATCTTCAATTGTAAGCATTTTAACAAGCTTAAACAAGGCACCTAAAGCTACTGGCTCCTCCCCCATAGGGCATGGCGGAACAGTTACTGCCGGCCTCCTAACCGGGGGTTTAGGCTTAACTTCTTCAACGGGTTTAGGCTTATATTTTTCAGCAAGCATTTTAAGGATTTTCTCCCTTTCGGACTTCGCCTTGCTAAGCAGCTCGCTCATTAACTCATATAACTCTTTTTTAGCTTTACTGTAGCTTATTTTGCCCTGTGAGAAACCTGTAACAACCTCTTTTATTTTAGACCTTAACCTGTCAATGTACTCTGTTCCCCATCTGAAATGCCAAACTGGGTTAACTTCACCGTAAATTCTATCTATTTCTTCCTCAAGCTTTCTAGCTAGTTCAAGAATTGAGTTACCTAAGCCTTCTAGTGAAGCTTTTTGCGATTCAAACTTAAGCTTTCTCTTAATTTTCTCAATTCTCTTTTTATATTCCTCAAGAGTAGCTTCAAGGCTTTTTATTTCCCTAGTTTTCCAACCTAGCTTACCTCTTAGACTAAAAGTCTCAGCTTTAATTCTCTTTTCAAGCTCCTCCTCAAATATTCTCCTAACCCTAGCTCTTTCCTCTGGTGGAAGAGACATTAAATATGCTTCCCACTCTGATACGGCTAACTTTGCCTTTTTCTCCCTCTTTGCTTCAACTGGAAAGTACTTCATCATAACATCTAGGGCTGTTTTAACATTCTCCTCTGGATCCAGCTTTAAATCTATAAGGTCGGCAATTTCCTCAGCTATCGACATTGCATCAAACGTTATTTTCTCTGGAGGAGTAGCTTCTAATAAGTCTTCAAAATGTTCTACAATTGGCTTATATAAACGTCTTTTAAGTTCTTCAATATCGATGGCTGGATATTCTTCCGCTTTCTCCTCAAGCAATTTCCAAAGATGCTCTTTAAACCTTATTAAAGCATCTTTCCTAGCAATCAATAAGGTTTCACCAAAAAAATTTATGCCTCCCCAATACAAATAGTTTTCTTGGTGTAGGTTTTGAGCGTTACTGAAGAGCTAAAAAGAGAAGACGTAATGTTCTGGATGGGTAAGTTAGCTGATGAAATGTTTAAGAAGTTAGCAGGCCACATTTACCCTTCGACTGCTGAAACGCTTGAAGGAATATATGCAGCAATAATTGGTAAGATAGGTGGAGCTTACGTCCTATATCTCGAATGTCCTATGAAACCCGAGCTTAACGTTTTCGCTATTTCCCCGAAACCTCTTTCAGTTCATTTAAAATATGGTGTTAGATAATGGCTGAGGAGGAGCTTAAGGAACTTGAAGAGGTAGTTCCCAGGGAGGTTCTTGAAGTACTTAGAACCCTGCCTGAAGAGGAAAAGATAAGGGTTTGGGAGGCTTACAGGCTTCTCTCTGAAAGGGAAATAACGGACTATTTGAAATACGTTGGAAAAGGAATATACAGGGTTGTTGAAGGAAAATACGTGCTGAGAAGAGTGGGGCCTAGGAAGTATTTTTAAACCTAAATTCATAGGGATGGAGAAAGTAGGGGAAACAAGGGTTGGAACATGGGTTAGGGAAGTAGAGTACCCGGCGGAGTTCATTGTTAAAAGAAACCTTAAAGCACTAGCTCTTGAGAAACCAGACGACGCATTAATCCACGTACCGCCCTACGGCCTATTCCACCCTCACAGCTTAGCCGATCTCCCCTTAGAAGTTCTTGAAGCAGTGCTGGTGCAGTACATTTTAGAAATAGAGCCTCAGGTTAAAAGAGAAGTCTACGGGAAGCTGGCTGAGGAGCAGCGGAAATACGTTGAAGAACTTAGGAGGAAAGGAGTGCCTAGGGAGGAAAGAAGAGTAGAAGCTAGGAAACACTGGAAATACCTAGTGGAAACCAGGGGAGCTGAAGTCAGAAGGAAAGCTCAAAGAGAACACGTTGAAAAACTAGTGGAAACCCTTAAGGAATACGTTAGAAAGCAGGTTGAAAAGTGGAAGCCAATAGAGAGGAAGGAGGTTGCTCCACCTAAAGGGCTTGTTGAAAGAGCTAGGGAGAGAATTGAGAAGCTTGAAAAAGCTAAGGAATGGGTTTTAAAAACAATTGTAGGGGCCAGGGCAGTTATAGCTAAGCCCCCGCCCTGGCTTAGGGTTAAGGTTTACTTCTACGTTAGAGGCCCCGTCAGGGACAAGGTTTACTTTAGGGAAGCTGTTTTCGAGAAGAACTGGAGAATAGGTTTAGCAATATTTAGGAGAGGATACCTTCACTACCCGGAAGCAATAATTTACCTTGCAATAGCTGAGCCCCCAATATACTACTTAATGCTTGAAGACATGTTCTACGCTTCCCACGACTACGTAGCCCACGCCATAAAAGACCTTACGGCTAAAGGCGTTTTAACCAGAACGTCAACGCTGCCCCCTAGGTTCAAAGGGTTCTTCGCAGCTCCAACCGAGCTTTACGAGATAAACAAGTACCATCCGGAAATAGAGAAGGCACTTAAGAAAATAGTTAACCTCATAGGTTTCGAACCTAGAAAGGTGAAAATTAAAGAACCAATATATGAGGTGAAAGAAGTAGTTTACGACCCGAGAACACGCAGGTGGAAAGCCGTGAGGGTTAAAGTAGGCTACAGGGAAGTCGAGAAAGTATCCCTAGTACCCGTTAAAATAGTTGAACCGGAGAAAATAATGGAGCTACTTAGGAAGCTTCCTCCACCCGTGAAACCCGAGGTTAAAATAAAACCCCCAATAGTTTACACGCCGGAAGAATATGGGAAATGGGAGAAAGAATTCTACAAGAAAATGCTTGAAAAAGAATATAGGAGATTCATATATCCGGCTAAGAGAATGGCAGAAGATGTTCTGAAGAAAATGCCTCCAGGCAGTAAGCTGGGTGATGCTGTAATCCTATTAGGCTTAACTGAAATCATTACTGAGCAAGCCATATCCCCAGATGATGTTAAGGAGTGGGTTAGAGAAATATTTAAGAAAATGCAAGAAGGAAAAATACCATCTATGCCGCCGTACGAGTTCTTGGCGAAAACAAGCTTCAGCCTAGATAGGATGTGGCAGGTGCTTCTAGCTGACTGCCTATTTAAGAGTAAGCACCCAGCAATTTGCGGCTTAGTTGAACTAGTCAAGCAGGTCAAACATGGAAAGCTTCCTACAAGCAGGCCTCCGGAAAAAATAGTGGCTGAGCTGCTGAAGAAATACGTTGAAGAAGGAACGCTACTATAGAAAACAATATATATGTTTGCACTCACTACTATTTTCGGTAGCAATGCTTCGCGGAACAAGAATAGAGCCTTATGAGCCGGAAGAAGTAGTTGTGGAAAACGTTGCCTACAAGGAGCTGGCAGGGCTTAAGCTAATATGGCAGCATGGTAGAGCGCAAATAGTTAAGCTCCCAGTTGAAATAGCTAGGCTAACCTATGAGCTTAGAAGAGTAAGGGAGCTAATACATGCGAGAAGAACCGACATTTCAAGGGAGGAAAGATGGATTAAATACTGGGAAGGGGAAATAGAGAAGGAAAGAAGGAGAATAGCTGAGGTAAACCTTGAATTTAGAAGGACAATAGCTAGGCTTGGAGCATACGCTAGGGCTTTAAGATACCGTGCTAGGCTTCTAGGTCTTTTCAGAAGAGCTTTAGAAGCCAGGGTTCTTCCAACACCTCTTCTAAGAGCAGTAGCGAGAACCATACGTATGCCAGTAACTTGGATTAGATACCACCCTGAAGAAGCATATAGGATGCTTGAAGAAGAAGTGTCAAGATACATGGAAACATATAGGAAAGCACGGGAAGAATATGAGAGGAAAAGAGAGGAGAGAAGAAGGATAATAGAGGAGTCTGAAAGAAAAATAGCGGAATACGAGGGGAAAATAAGGGAACATGAGGAAAACATTGAGAAGTTCAAGAAAGAACTGGATGAGCTTCTAAGGCAGGCTGAGAAGCTTGTAGAAGACATTAAAGCCAAAAAACCATATAAGGAAATAGTTGTTGACGAAGTAGAGCACATAATGGTTGAAATGACGTTCTCAATTGAAACAGGCGGCGAAAGAGGGAAAGGAGTAGGGACAGTTCATCAAGCAGTAGTCGCTGAAGCACATGCTAGAACCGAAGTACAGCCAATGGAAATGCTTCACCTAGACAGCATTAGGGAAATACTTGTCAAAATGGAAACAGCGGTAACCCACTTCCTAGAACACATTTACTCGGCAGCATCGGTGTCGGGTGCGGGTGTGCCGCCGGATGCAATAATGAAAATAGGTGTCAGATACGTTTACCAAGAACCTAAAAGACATGAGATCTCATGGCCTACAATAGAGGTTGAAATAGAATACTACCGTGGAATACCTGGAAGAGACTACGCATACTTCTACGAGATGGCTAGGAAAATGGCTGTTAGAACAGGTAGGAAAGTAACGTTGTTCGACCTTATAACTGCGCTTCAAGAAAAAGCCCTTAGAGAAGGGAAAATAAAAGAACCAATGTACAGAAGCGTCTCCGACACTTACCTAATAGAGTACACTTCAACCCCACCTTACTTTATGGAGGTAGGTTGAAAATGGAGGTTACAACCTTAAAAATAGATGTGGACTGGAGGCCTCCCCGCGATGACTGGGTTTTAGAGTGGATTAATTTAAGAAGGAAAATGATCGGCAACCTAGGATACGAGGTTCTCGACGTTTCGCTAGCGTACAGTGATAAGGGTTTCCACGTTTTCTTCTACATTAAGGGGAAGCTGGAACCTGAGGAAATCCTTAAACTACAGTTTATTCTGGGAGACGACCCTGTAAGATGCAAGATAAACTACATGAGGCTTCTAAGAGGCACTTTCCCCAGGCTGAACATTATTTTCGACCACGTAACGTATAGGAGGCCTCCGGACGAGAAGTGCTTAACATGTAAGGTTTGGAGAGCGTTTAAAGAGCTTGTTGAAGGTGAAAAACCACCAATGTTCGCAGTTGAGTTCACAGTGCCTTCAGCCGAAGAGGTTAGGCTTAGGAAAATATGTTACGAAATAAGCTTAAAAGACCAGTCATTCTACTACAGAATAGAGCCGGTAAACGATAAAACATTTAAGCTAACAATATATGCTCCAGACAAGAACACAGCATATAAGAGGGGGGTATGGTTTAAAGCAAAAGTTTTCAGCGGGAAATACAGGTTTAAACTTAAAACACTGGCACAACCCAGGTAAACGTTTTTAACATGTGAAACAACTTTAAACTTGGGGAAGCTTGTGGGGGGAAAACTGCGTTTACAAATAATAGGTTCTGAAGGGGAAATAGTGAATGTTGGCCCCGGCTTAGCTGAGGAAATAAAGGAGAAAATTAAAGGTAAAGAGCTGAAAGTAGGTGATGTTTTAGAGCTGGAAACAGCTATTGGAAAAGTGAAGGTTAAAGTTGTCGAAATAAGGGGTTCCCCTAGGGAGGAAGCAGCGGTGGTCGGGGAGGAAACGGAAATCGCTTTGGAGCTTAAGCCTAGAACGGTGGCTGAGCTGATAGGTTGGTTTCAGAAGGAAATAGTTATGCTTGAAGAGGCAAGCTTAGACGATGCGAGGGAAGCAATTAGGAAAACCCAGTCTTGGACGAGGATAACCGCTAGGAAAGAAGGTAGAACAGTTCACTTCTTCGCCCCAACGTACAGGGTTGTCGGCGGGGCAGTTGTTTTCGCACCTACAGTTGTGGTTGACGAGTACGGTAAAGCATTCAAAGTAATTCCCAAGTCTAAAACGTACACTTTAGCAATACCTTTAAGCAACGTTGAAATAGTTGAAGACCCTGAAGGATCGAACATTAAAGCGCTCATAGTTCTAATCGGGCTCCTAGGCGGACTATATGTTTTAAGCAAGATAACACCTAAGGAGCTAGAGGCACTATGGTACGAGTACATAAGAAGGCGGAAGCCACCATACTTGTACTAGCATGGTTTATTCTAGCACTTATACTTACATTTTGGAACCTACAGGCTCTTTCAAAAGTCCCCCCTTTAAGCTGGAAGGCCGTCGGCCTTGTCTTCACCTACGCTGTCCTCTTCACACTTTCGGTTCTGGCTCTGCTTTTACTCTTAGCGATTACTCTTGCAAAAACTTATAAGTAGCTGAACACAAAAGTATATACGGTGAAATTTCAAAAACTGAAACATACTAGTAAGGGGGGAGGCTGTGGAAACGCTTGAAAAATACATGGCACACTACAGGCCTGTAAACTACATGGAAACCCTGCTTTCAACGTTTAACCCTCCTAAGCTTAGACCATACCAGCTGCTGGCCCTTAGAAAGTTCTTGGAACATAGGAAGATAACTATTGTAGCACCTACAGGTACGGGTAAAACGATAGTGGCTTTGGCAGCTATTAAGGTTTTGAAGTTGCCTACGGCAATAATAGTGCCTACTGAAGCACTTATGAGGCAGTGGAAAGCTAAGCTTGAAAAATACGGGTTAAGATCTGTTGGGCTTTTCTACGGTGGGCTGAAGGAGGTGAGGCCGGTAACGATTTTCATATATAATAGCGCTGCTAAACACGTTGACGTGGTAAAAAGGTTTAAGTTCATAGTTTTAGATGAAGTACACCATTTAGCTGCAAACACTTTCAAAGTAATTTTGCTGGCTGTTCACCAAGCAGAGTACGCTATGGGGTTAACCGCTTCCCCAGAGAGACTTGACGGAATGCATAGGCTATACTTTAAATTCCTACCTCCGCTCTACAACCTGCCCCTGTCTGTGGCTAAAAAGTTCGGATGGGTTTCCCCCCTTAAAGTAATAGAAGCACCTGCCTCAATGACGCCTAAGGAAAGGTACAAGTACATGGAGTACGAGGAAACAATAACTAAAGCATACCGTGTTTTCCAAACATTGAACCCGGCTAGGCTGAGGAAAATATATGAGCGTGAAAGAAACCCCTTAGCCCTAGCGGCTGTTAAAGCACTGGTTCTTAGGAAAATGCTTCTAGCTAAAGTTATGAGGAAATACGAGGTGCTTTACAGAATAGTTCAGCTCCATAGAAACGAGAAAATACTGGTGTTTTCTGAAAGCATTGAAAGCATAGAGACAGCTAAAAGATACTTAAGATATAAGGGGGTAAAATGCATGGTGTACCATTCCGAAATACCTAAGAGGCTAAGGGAGAAAATACTTAAACTGTGGGAGAAAGGATACTTCAACGTCCTCTTAAGCGTTAAGGCCCTCGAGGAAGGCATTGACGTGCCGGAGGTAGGTGTAGGCGTAATCATTGCTTCGGGAACAACTAAGAGACAGTACATTCAAAGAATAGGCAGGCTTGTAAGGCCTAGGCCAGGTAAGGTAGCTAAAATATACATAATATACTGTCCAGGCACAGTTGAAACAAAACATGCGAAAAACATTAAGAGGCTGCTGCTAACCAACCTCTAGCAAAGCCGGATCCACGTTGAAAACAGTACTACATGCGTAAACCACATAACCTTGAACCCCAATTTAAAATGTGTGCTAAGCAAGAATACACCCCAAATATAAGTGCGAAAACCAAGTAACTTTGAACCCCAGTTCTAGGTGTGAGCCAACCTTGTATTTAAAACGTTACTGAATGCGCTTACAATTGAAAGCCAAGCATAAGCCTACTTCGAGAAAGTGTGCGCAGCCAATATAAAATGGAGCCCAGGGGAAACTGTGCTCAAATTTCAAAAACCAATCTAAATACTGGTGGAGGTGGAAGAGTTGAAAATAAAATACGACTGCTACCATTTAAGGTTTGACCCGAAGGATGGAAGCCCATACTGTGAAGTGAGAAAGGACAAGCTACCGTTATGCATGATATGCGGGAAATACTGCCCTGCGAAACTTGTGCTTCTAAAAGACGAGGAAGGGAAGCTAGGGGTTAGAGGAGACGTAGTGCCAATATATGCTCCTCTAAAGCAAATAGAGGAATACTCTAAAATAGTGAAAGTAGAGGAAGTGAAAGAGTACAGTAGGCTAAACTGGGTGTACCTAATATCAATTATGAGGGCTATTTCAAAGCAGAGCAACGTAGAATGGGAGAGACATGAAAGGGTAAGGGAAGCAGTGCAGTGGAGCAGGGAGAAGCTGGGAATAGCTCCGAAAGCAAACAAATATATATCTGAACGCAAACATAAATAAGAAGGGGGAAGCGGTGCAGGTAATATTCACGCGCAAACAGCTTAACAGTTTTTTGAAAAGGAGAAAAGGACTGTTCTTGGTTAGAACCGGAAACGGGAAACTGAAAACACTGCCCCCTTCAGCAGTTCGGAAAATGCTTGAGAAAGGAGAGCTGAAAGCAGTCTACGCTTACGGTGGAAACACCAAGGAACTAATGGAAATAGCTGAGGAAATAGGGTTAAAACAAGAATACGTCAGGCAAGCAGAGAAAAAATGGAAAAGGTGGAAAAATGGGTAAAAAAGTCATAGCAGTTATTAAGAGGAAATGCGCGGTCTGCGGTAGGGAATTAACGATAAAGGTTTTCAACGACTACACTTACGAGGGAGGCCACTACTTCGGAAACCTAAAGGAAGCAATGAAGGAGCTCGGCCTCTACGATCCAAACGCTGAAGACTGGGAGTACGAGTACTGGGAATGCCCTTCATGCTATGGGAAAGAGGGAGAAGGAAAAAGAAAAGGTGGAAAACATGGGTGATTTGGGGAGGTTACTGCTTAAAAACATTAAGTCATGGCTGGAACTGTACATGCAGTTTTCAAGCGGGGAAATCAGCGAGGAAGAATATAGGAGGCTGGAAGAGAAGATTTCAAATCAGATAGAGGAGCTGATAAGGAAAATTGCGAAAAGAGAAGGTGAATAGGTGATGGTTTATCTGCCTTCTACTGAGGAGGTTCTTAGGGAACGTGCTAGGAAAATATTTAGGGAGTTAAGGGGTAAGCACAGGGTTTCTCTGAAAAGACCCTACGCTGCTGAGAGACGTTTTGTAAAGTGCTTTGTCGAGCTGTATAGGATGGTTGCGGGTTTGAAGTTTAAACAGTACTGCGAAGTTAAAGTTACGTTGAAAATAGGTAAGGCAGTAATGGGTGTTGAAAGAAAAGGCCCAGTAATAGTGTTGTTCGTTGACGCATATAGAAGCTTCAAACCTAAAAAGCTTCTCAAACACTATGAGGTAAGGGTGGCTAGCTGTGGCTGATTGGAAGGAGCTTGTTGGTAAAAGGGTTTTAATAAGAGGCCCATATGATGGCATCGAGGAGGTTAAGGTTGTCGAGGTTTCTCCCAGCGGCAGGTACGTTAAGGTTAGCGACCCCTACGGTTGGTCGTCAAAGTGGATAGATGGTGAAAAATACTTGGTGCTTGAAGTTCTAGGGTGATCTGGTATGGGGTATGTTCTCAAATCAGATGGGGAAGGTAGGCAGTGTCTGTATGATGAGCGTGAGGAAGAGAAGCTTATTTGCGGAGACATATATGATATACTGGATTACGTGAAAGCCCGTGGCGGAGGCACAATATACGTTAAAAATACGATACATGTTAAAGGGGTGAAGCTAGGTGTTCGTTGAACTAATGTTCCTAGCAATTATAATAGGTATTATAGCAATGTTTCTGACAATACTTTGGAAAGGAGGTGTTTGGATAACATATCAACGCATTAAGGCTCCACCTAAGGTGTATGTGCGGAAGAAATGCTATGTTTGCGGGAGCGATGCCGACTACATTATGTTTGGCACTCCTATATGTCGGAAGTGTTTGGAAAAAGTTTTCAAATTCATAGTTGACGAATATAAAAGTAAAAGGGGGGTAAGTGAAGATGAGGTGTCCTAGGTGCTTCCATGAAATGAGGAAGGAAGTATTTCATTTCGAAAATGAAACAGTAGAAGAATATAGGTGCCCACATTGCAAATACGTTGAAAAACACCACCATATACACCATTATCCTAAAAGAAAAACAAAACCTTTCAAGGTGGTTAAGTGATGGTTTTGATAAGCTTGTTTCCAAGAAAAGATGAAGGAAAACACGCCTACTCAGTATTGGAATTACTTGACAAGGCAGTGTACGCGGCTATTGAAAGTTTTAGAGGCGTGGACGTGGACGATGTTATGAAGCTCACAATTATAGATGCTTACGAAAACGCTTTCACAATACCTGACAGCGGAATGCTAAAGCTTGAGAAACAAATAGACAAGGTCTTACCCAAGTCTCCCTAAGCATACCTACCCGGGGGCTGTCTGGGCGCCGGGTGCTTGACCTATGAGAACAAATGGTACGCACCCCGCACGGGACTGGATACCTGATAACATGAGGGATGCCACGCCCGTGTCCTCCCGGCCTAGATAGCCCTTGGGAGGTATGGGGGAGAAGGTGAGGAGTTATGATTAAACTGTCTGGTCTTTGCGGAAAATGCAGTGTTAGAGGGAAATGCCCGATCTACCGTGCTTACATTGAGCTTTGCAGGTACGACTGGGTTCTGGTGGAAGGGGAAATAGTTGTGAAAACATGTGAAAGAACCACTCAAAAACTGAAGCAGTAATTATGGGTGGTAGTTTGATCTGTCCTAAATGCGGTTTTGAAATGGAGCCTAGGGAACACGGTATGGTTAGGAAGGGGCTTCTAGTAGCGGTGTTTAAATGCCCTAGGTGCGGGTTTGAACGTAGAAACTACTATGTTTTAAAGCCGATAATATTAAAACAGTTCATACCGTAAAATATCTTGGATAGAGGGAAAATGCTTAAGCCACCCCAATACCAGATAGTTGCAGCCTACAGGTGCACTAAATGCGGTAAAGAATACTTTAAAAGCCAGTTGAAAGTGAAAACAACAAAGGAAACACCTAGGGAAACAATAGTAGAGTACAAATGCCCACAATGCGGGGAAACAATAATAATAGAGCAAATAATACAAAGATACTAGCGGAAAACAATACGTAGCCAACTTAGACTAAACTCTCGGAACTGTGTTTTTTCAAAAACTGAAAGGGTTAGTAGTGGGTGTTCCCTGTGGGGGATGAGAAGGAGTTTGAGCAAATAATTGACGACTTTGAGAGAGCGGGTTTAGTTGAGAAAGTAGGGGACAAGATAAACGTTGAACCCCTCATAGCGGCAGTGTACTCTGGAATACCTGCTTTCGCCCTGTACCTGGTAAGCAAAGGCAAAGGAGAAGAGGTTTTGAAAACAGACGACGAAACCCTTGGAGGCTCAACAGTAATAAGCATTGTCCTAGCGGAACTAACCATAGCCAGAGCCCGCCACGGAGTAGAACCCGGCAAAGCAGTAATATACGATAGGGAATACGTTGAAAAAGTAGCTTTAGCAGCAACCCTGCTTGCAAGGGAAGCAATGGGTGAAAAATGGCTTGAAAAAATAGGGAAAACAGTTAAGAAAACAGTGGAAATCCTCCTACTGAACAGGTGAAAGAGGGTTGGAAACGGCAGCAATAGTAATCGTTTACAACGGTGAAGCACTTCCACCGCCAGCTTACAGGCTGAGGCTTAGGAAAATATGCGACCTAGCACACGTTTACCGTTTCCAACCATACACTAAACACAGCAGCGTATTCGTAGGCGAAGAAGAAAACCTGGAAAAATTCGTACAGTTAATTGAAAACCTCAAACTATCATGCACAATACTTAAACCATGCGATTAAAACACCTAAACCCAACCTCTTTTTCAAAAACTGAAAACATTAATTACGGGTAGGTAGCTATGTTTGAGGAGGAAGAATGGGAAGAACTAGATGAGTTCTGGGAAGAAGACTGGGAAGAAGACGAGGAAGAATGGGAGGAATGGTAAATGACAGCAACACTAATATCTAAAAGCAAAGTTGAACAGTTCAGCAGAATAAACGGCCTAGACGTTTTCGTAGACGACATCATAAACGACAGGGTTTACGTTAAAATCACTAAGCCAAAATTCCAGCTAATACTAATAATGCATTACAGAGTGTTTGAGAAGCTCTTCGAACAATATAGGCGAATGAGGGGAAAAGAAAGTGGAAGCTAACAATTTAGTACAATATCCAAGTGCTTCAGAACTTAAAAAATACTTTGAAACCTTAGGGGAGAAAACAATATATTTGAAAGCCAACGAGGACGAAACAATAGTAACAATAGTAACAGTTGACAACAAAGACAATGTAAGGTTCAGAAACCTCATTTTCACATGGGATAGAAGATGCAAGAGAAAGCCAAGAGGAAACTACCACCTATCAGAAGCGTTCACAATAAAGAAAAGCGAACTACTGAAAATACTTGAGAAACTACAATAAACACAACTTTCTTTTCCTTTTCAAAAACTGAAGAATGAAAATATGGGGTTAGCTATGGGTAAACCTGAGAGATACTATTTAGTAATATGCCCTATATGTGGCTCATATCTTGTCGTGGAGGCTAAGAATCTGCCTGGAGCACATTTGCTTATGAGAAGCCATGTAAGGGAACTGCATAAAGACGAGGTACCAGACGACTTTAAAGGATGGGGATGGACAGACAGAATAGTAATAGTAGCACCTATAGACGACATAGTTAAATTCATAGTTAAACAGCATGAAAACTACTTCAAAGAAAACAATATACCGCTATTCTACGAGAAACAAAAACAAACCTAACCTCTTTCTTTTTCCAAAAACTAAAGGTATTAATTACGGGGATTATCATGTACAAGATAAATGTAATTAGTAACGATGTTTTAATTGAAACCTATGAAGGAGAAGACCTAAAGAAACTTCTAGACAACGCAACAGGGAACTTCAGGGATTGCGTAATAGAAGTTTACAGGGTTAAAGGGAAAGACAAATCGCAAATAGCGGAAATAGTAATGGACTATAAAACACCAATACTAGACTGGTTCTCTGGAGACCTAACCGAAGACGAAAAAGAAGCAATAAGAGATGTCGTCGAAAAAGAGCACATTTCAGACTACACGCTTAGAAACGCCCTAATAACTCTAGCTAAAAAACTTGGAGTGAAAAGAACAACCATAGACGACCTAATCATAGACACGGAGAAGAAAATAGTATGCACTAAGGAAACAGATTGGCTATACACCTAACTTAGGGTGAAACCAAATGAGTGAGCAAATAGTTAAACTACCTAAACATGTTGATATTGTGGAAACCAAGGACGAATTCCTAATAGTTGAAAGCAGAAAGAAAGAAACAATAGTGATAATTAGGAAAGACAGCATAGAAGTAGAAGCACCGAACCCATACGACATCCTAGCATTGGAAATCAAGAGAAAACTAACGGAAAAAATAAACATACCCCTAACCTTTTTCTAACCCACTATTTTTCAAAAACTCAAGGAAATAATAATGGGTAGGACTATGGTTCTAGCTATTTCCCTAACTGAAGAGGAGAAGAAAGCAAAGGAAATAGCAGAGGAAATCTATGTTAAGCTAAAGGAACTCATAGAGGATAAACATGGTTTAGAACTTAGTATGGCTAATGGCGGACAAGTATGGGAAGAAGCAGTTTACACAAATGGGAAAATACAAGCAACCGTAGGAATACGTGAACACCCCGCAATACAGAAGGTAAAATACGAAATCTACATAATCCTTGAACCAGCAACGTAAGGTGAAGGAAAAATGAAAGGCCTTCTAATTGAAATTGAAGCAAACCCGTACCATGAAGATAAGGTAATAAGAACCAAAGCAGTAAATGACGATGAAGACGTAGATGAAGCAATGGAAGAATTTATTTCGGAACACGAAGCACTTTACAGCGTACACATATTCCTATCCAAAGAGGAAATGAAGAAACTAGTAAACATATTACTAGAAGAGTTAGGATACGAACCAATACATTTTGAAAACTAAGCAAGGTACATCAAACCTAACCTCTATCTTTTTTCAAAAACCAAAGAAATACCTATGGGTAGATAGGTATGTACCTTTACCCTACAGAGTTAGAGGTGAAAGAACACATATACGTTATGAGAAGGTTTAAAGACCAATACGAAGTACCGTACACTCTTGAAGTTGAAGAGGAAAAAGACAAGGTAAGAATAACTTTCGACCAAGCGGACGGAGACGGATACGTAATAACCTACGAAGTAGATAATGAAGGAAACGAAAAAATAACAATCTACATAGAAGCATTAGAAATGTACTTCAAACCAGCAAGTAATGAGGAAATAAACCACTTCCTAAACGTAGTGCAAGAACTACTAACAGTAGGTTAAAACCAAAGATCAGAAAACCAACCCAAGCACCCACATTTTCTTTTTCAAAAACTTAAGGTAATAATAGCGGGTAGATATTATGAGTAGGTATTATGAAATACCCGAACTATCATTTAAACAAGTAATTAATGACATAAAGAACGGGAGGATAAAGGGAGTAAAACTAGAGTATCCCATGACGATATTTGGAAAGAGAGTGCCTAGGGTTTTCGACGGAGAAAACTACGTATGGCTCCTAAAGGAAACGAAGACAGGGGGATTAGGGTTAAAAGTGTTTGCAGGTAACCATGTGGAGAAATTCTATAAGATACTTAAAGAAACCTACGGTAACCATCTAACACTAATATATGAGGAAGACCTAGGGTTCATACATGCTGGACTATAAACTTCAAAAACCAATATATAATTTAGTGAAGGTGGTATTATGTCTGAAGAAGAGAAAAACATAGTAAAAGAAATAGAGAATGAAACTTTAGAACTAGATAATTTAAGAAGCATGGTCTGGAATTTCAGAAAAACAATAGAATCAATATCGTTCTTCCTAGAAGACGTAGAACAAAAAATAGACGAAATAAACAACAGAATAAGAG
>Ga0190310_1000041_pt1 | contig 46016 bp, 53 predicted proteins | sample 48700778_MG_FD_165059 | JGI IMG/M metagenome (GOLD analysis project Ga0190310, IMG submission 165059) | Hydrothermal vent sediment bacterial communities from Southern Trench, Guaymas Basin, Mexico - 4870-07-7-8_MG | ecosystem: Environmental > Aquatic > Marine > Hydrothermal vents > Sediment ... | reverse complement strand
CGTATTGAGATCATCACGTCAACCTTCTCTTGGACAAATTTCTCGATCGGCGAGAGATGTTTTAGCTGCTTCTCACCAGCATACCTATAGAAGATCTCATCTAAGGCGTCGTCGGTCATCACCACAAATGGGTTCCCTCCCCTAATCAGAACATGCTTATAGAGTTCTCTGATGAGCGGTAGAGCCTCGATCCCCGCCGTTATCAATACCTCATCTCCGTCCCTAACCTCGACGCTATAGCTTGTTAAGAGATCTGCCAACCTACTGACCCTAGGATCTGCCATAAGGGATCATGTAATATGACCTACCGCGACTTAATAATTGTTAACATTCGGCTAAGTTAACTCAACTTTTACTTCTTCTCGCGTAGCTTTTGACAACCCCTATCAAGGTCTTTAATGCGTCTTCACCTCTCTCCGCCATGGTCCCCGTCACAACTATATCCGCCCCGGCATCCAGGGTTCTCTTCATCTGGTCGATTGACCTGATCCCACCTCCAACGATTAATGGGATGTCTATCGACGACTTGACAGCTTGAACGACATTCGCCGGAACCGGGGATGGAGCTCCCGACCCCGCCTCAAGATAGACGAACCTGAGCCCCATGTATTGCGCGGCGAGGGCGTAGGCGACCACCACCTTCGGCTTGTTCATAGGTAGGGGGAGGGCTCTCCCCATCGCCGAGACCGCGCTCTCAGCCCCGAATACCAAGTACCCCATGGGGATTGCCTCCAAGCCGTATCTCCTTATGAATAGGGCTCCCTGCATCTGGGCCCCGATCACATAATACCATTCAACCGAGTTTAATAGGATCATATACCATACCGCGTCCGCGTATCTGCTTAAGGCTTGAACATTATTTGGGAAGATTATGATCGGTATATCCACCTCCTCCCTCAACGCCATTATGATTTGATCCATCTCCGACTGGGATGAGACCGTTGATCCCCCAACCATTATCGCCGAACTCCCGGCCTCCTCGGAAGCCTTGGCGACCCTTTGAGCCGATGATATGGTGAAGTTCTCGGGATCCAGGAGGGTCATGTGTATAGGCCCCTTCTCCAATTCATCCAAGATATATCGCTCAACTCTCCCAATCCTGATAGCCCTCGGCGTCATCGGCCAAATACTCCTTAAACTCTTAATATATTAAAGTTCCTTGAAGATCTTCTGCCGAAGCATCCACGGTATCATTCACCGGTCGTTGAAAGCTCGGCCGACTCCGCCGGCGAGGGCTCCGCCGATTTCTTGGATCCCGTGACAATATCGTAGAATTCGGCGTACGCGTCGACGGCCATGTATGATGGCAGCCATCTGACCCTGGCATGCGCCTTACAGTTTGAGCATATCACCTCGGCGTAATCCGATCCATCCTCGTGGTAGACCGCCACGGCCTCCTCATTACAAACTGGACACGTGAAGACCTTCGGCAGGGGTTTGATGATCTTCTTCCGGATCTTCCTTCTACGCCTCCTACCCATCTCCGATCCTCGTCAAATATGTTGCGCGGCCGACTTAAAATCTTATTCCATGAAGACCTATTAGACTCCGCCGCAAATTATCTTGGGGTTGAGGAGAGGGGAGCCGATCATAGGTCTACTCACATCAGATATGCGGTTTGGAAACATGGTTAAGGAGATGGCGTCGACCCTAGGCGTCAGGGTGAAGCATGTCCTGAGCTTAGACGAGCTCCCCCTCTCGATAAGGGTGGTGATAGCGGAGAAGAGGGAGGGGTTGGATGATCGGGGAAGAATTATACTTTACAGGGAAGATTATGACTCGATCGAGGAGCTCGTTGAACGGGCATCGGAGATAGCCGTTGGAGAGCTTCGATATAAGCTGGCGGCGGCAGCGATAGACCCGGGGAAGAGCATAGGGGTTGCATACGTCTTGAATCATAGGGTGATTAGGACGAGGAGGTATGGGATCGTTGAGAGCCTCTTAGACGATTTAAGCAGGTTCATGAAAACCCACTCGGGTGCTGAGAGGAAGTACGTCTTGATAGGGGCCACATCTAATCCTGAGAATGCGAGGGTCATAGCCCGGAAGATCGCAAAAGCGCTCTATGGAAGAGGTGTGATCGTGAAGCTCGTGGACGAGTCGAATACGAGTAAGGGCTTGATTCCGAGGATGAGGGGCATGAGTAAGGATGAATACTCCGCTTTAATGCTCTCCCTGAGAAATATCTTAAAGCTGAGGTGACGCGGATGCCCAGGCTCGAGGTCGGGGCTGGAAGCACGGTGATACTCTATGGCCCTGCGTCTGCGACCCTAATCAGCGGTAAAGCCTCGATCCTAGATCATCAGCTTAAGCCCAAGAAGAGGGTCGTCGTGAAGAGCTGGAGGTCTAGGCCCATCTATGTGGAGGAGGATTCCGTGATCGAGTGCGTTCACGGCGAGGGAGGCGGATTTGAGATTCTAGACGTCGACACGGTTCCAGCCGGATGGAGGGAGGTCGTCGAAGAACTCGGCTCTTGGAAGGGTTTGATAGCTGTTTACGGGGGAGTCGACTCCGGTAAGACCAGCCTAGCAACTCTGATCGCGAATAACCTAGTTAAATTGCATGGAGCCTCGGCCTACATAGACCTGGACTTAGGCCAGTCTAACATCTGTCCTCCGACGACGATCGGGTATGTTAAGCTTAGGAGAACGGTTCCGGATATCTCGGCTTTGAGGATGGACTACGGAGAGGTCGTCGGATATACTTCTCCAACACCATTAGTTAAGAGGCATGTCGAGATGGCTGGGAGAATCTTGAGCAAGCTTAAGAGCGGGGGAATCGAGCCGTGCGTGGCGGATCTCGATGGATGGATCTCCGGAGGCCAAGCCCTCAAGCATAAGCTCATGCTCTTCGAGGTTCTAAGGCCGAAGCTCATCTTATCGATAGGGAGTTTATCGAGTGATCTGAGGAACCTATGCAGGGATATTGGATCGGATGTCAGGGAGCTTTCACCACCTCTAAAGGTTAGGAGGAGGGAGCCTTCGGCCAGGAGGAGGCTTAGATCCATGGCATATAGCAGGTTTCTGAGAAACTCTGTCTTAAGGAAGATTCCCATAAGCTGGGCTAGAGTTGAGGATCTGATGGGGGTTGGGGACGTTCAAGAGATCTCGTCGAGGGTCGCGAAACTCGCTTCAGCCTATATCGAGGAGAATGATCTGATAGTGGATTCGAAGGGCTTAAAGGCTTTGGAGGAGATCTCGAAGAGAGGGGTCGGGGTTCTATCCTACCTATATGATCCGGCCGACAACTTTTCGGGAATAGGCCTCTTGACCGCTTTCAATCCGGACAAGAATTACCTGAAGATCTACACGCCTTTCAAGCATCAGGTGAAGAAGATCGTGATCGGATCGATCCTCCTATCGGCTGACGGCGAAGAACTCTATTCGACTCCGCCCAACATGCTTTAATCACCCTTCTTCCCATGCTCAGGCTCAAGCACCCTCAAAACTCGCACCACATCCTTCATCTCCAAGATCTTCGCATTCTCAGGCGGTAGAACCGCTATGTCTCCGGGCTTGAACGGCCCATAGGCTCTGCGATCCGGAGTTACTATCTTGCCGTGTTCTTTGAGGAAGTAGACCGGGACTAGGATTGACTTTATCTCCCTCCAGTCCCTGTACGCAACCGAGACCATAAGCTCCCTAACTCTCCTCCTATACTCCTTAACGGATTCCAGCAGGTTCAGGTATATTCTGGACTCGAAGTCGAATAGGTTTTCGGGAGATCCCTCTTGAAGGACTAGGTTTAGGATCTTTCTGAGCCTAAGCCCGAACAGCTCGTTCAGTAGGGATGTCACCGCCTCAAGCTCAGCCCTCTTAAGCTCATATGAGAGGCTCTGCCTATCGGAGACTTTTAGGTAATGTTTAACGCTCCCAACATATTCTTGGACTCTCCGCGCAAAATCCTCTGGGAGCTTTACGAGTCCTTCGCTCTCCCTCTCCCTCCTCCAAAGAGTGGTTAGGAGCTCATAGATCGACTGCCCCGAGCTCTCGTCCATCAACCATAGACAGGCTTCAAGTGTTATAAATGGAATCTCTTTATGGGAGCGTTGCGGCGCCCTTACAAAGGAGTAGGATCGCGGCGGCGGCTGGAAGCCTCCTCAGCCCGCTTTCACAGGCCTCGAACTCCACCTCGCCAAGCTTGAATCTTGGAGCCCTTATCACGTATACCGTGAGCTCCTCGTCCATCGGTAGGGCCACGGCCTCGGACATCGGCTCGAACTCGTCAAGCTCGTTTGGATCGAACATCTTCGCCATCAGCCCAGTCTTTCCATTTAGAGAGTTTCCGAGCCTTAGAAGCCTGTGAACGTCTTGGGTCACTACCACGTCTATATGGGCTGAAGCGGCCTCCCTCGCGGCCTCGAAGAGCGCCCTCCTAAGTTTAGGTCTCATGAGGTTCCATGGAACGCTCCCCCCCAAGGCTTTCGAGACCTCCTCGATTTCATCGATTAATGTCTGGGCCATCGAATCCCCCACAACCTCTCTCAGGGCTTCATAGTTTTTGGAGGCGAGGAGCTCGAATGCGGCTCTGGCGATCCTACCCCTCCAGCCCAGATCCTCCAGCTTGGGAGCAGTCTCCAAGTCTATCGCCCTTCCCTCCAAGCCCATAAGCCTCATGCTCAGCCCGGTTCCGGTTATGTAGTCTATCAGTTCCTTACGCTCAGCCTGATCGAGTTCTAGGATCGATTCATCCTCGACGACTAGATGATATCCCCTATTCCCCGAGAAGGCGGCCCTAAACCTCTGGAACCCGAAGTCGTCTTCCAGGAAGCCTAGGAGCTTTCTGGCCTCCTCCCTCGCCGCCTCCAAGCATAGGTCGCATACCCACTCAACCTTCATCAAGGGTTGACCGCAGTCGGGGCATAGATCCAAGCTCGCCGGATACGCTCTCCTACAGCGTCTACAGACCTTGAAGTCGTGCCTCTTCCTGCACGGCGTCTTGAGGTGATCCGCGTCTATATCGAAGATGAGCTCGGCTCCAAGCCAGCCCTTCGAATCCATAGGAGCCCTCGGATACTTGTAGAATGCGGCCGAGTGGTAGATGTGTAGCGGCGTATCCTCGGCCATCTTCTCCCAAAGCTCTTGGGGAGAGTTGAAGCTTAGATGCCTGACCATGAGCTTCTTCTCGAACGTGAAGTATCCGAACTCCCTCTCGGGAAGCCTGCTCGGTACGTAGAGTTTCGAGGAGTTCCTCCTGTAGAAGTTCTTGAAGAATCTCTTCACGATCAGCGAATCCGCCTCGGAGATGAAGCTCATCCCAACCTAGCCCTTCTCAAGAGACTTATAGATGGTATATATTATCAGGATTATGAGGACGGCGAGGGCGAGCCAGAAGATGCTCCTATACAGGAGGTCTATGAAGGCCTCAACCGTCATCCAAACCCGGTTCAAACCGTGTGAAGCCAGTTAATTAACTTCTCCCTTTCAGCAATAACACCACGTCGCCCACATTCGTCCCAGTATAGCCCGTGATTATCAGCCCTCCGACACGCTTAAAGAAGGTGTTTGAGTCGTTCTCGGCCAAGAACTCGGCCGGGTTTAGGCCGAGTCTCAGGGCATCCTGATAGGTTTCCCCATCCACTATCGCCCCTGCGGCGTCGGTCGGCCCATCAACCCCATCGGTTCCAACGCTCACCAGGCAGCAGTTCCCGAGATCTCTCAGCTTAATTGAGGCTGAGAGGGCGAGTTCCTGGTTTCTCCCGCCGGTTCCCCGACCCCTAACGGTGACGGTCGTCTCTCCGCCCATGACTATAGCATGCCTCCCCCTCCGCTCAGATAATTGTCTGAGGAGTCCGGCGGCGAAGACCCCTATCTCCCTGGCCTCCCCCTCCATAAACCTCGTCAAGATCATGGACCTATATCCCCTGGATCTGAGATATCTCTCGGCGGCCTTGCAGGCGTCCCCTACGCTGGCCACGATGAGGTTTACGATCCTCCTAAAGAGGGGGTCTCCGGGCTTAGGGGTCTCCTCAACCTTGCCGTCGAGGCCAAGCCTTATCCTACGCCTCACCGCCTCGGGGATCTTATCCCATAAACCATACCTGCTTAAGACCTCATATGCGTCTCTAAAGGTGGTTGGATCGGGGGCAGTTGGCCCGGATCCTATCGCCTCGAGCTTGTCCCCGACGACATCCGAGATTATCAGAGAGATTACGAGGCCCCTTGAGAGCTTCTTCCCCAGCAATCCCCCCTTTATCCCAGAGATATGCCTCCTCACGGCGTTTATCTCATCTATGCTCGCCCCGCTCGCTAGGAGGAGCCTCGTGACCTCGACCTTATCCTGAAGAGTTAGAGGATCGGCTGGCATCGGGAGTAGGGCCGACGCGCCGCCTGATAGAAGGAATATCGTGAGAGTCTTCTCCCCAACTCCCTCGGCATATTCCAGAATCCTCGACGCGGCCTTGACTCCAAGCTCGCTTGGTATGGGGTGGGTTGAGGGCAGAACCTCCAGCTTTTCCAGCCTCGCCTCCTCGGCAAGCTCCCTCGGCGCCACGACCGCCCCTCCGCTGATGAAGTCCCCTAAGACCTCCTCGATATACTTGGCCATCCCGATCGAAGCCTTACCGGCGCCGAGGACGAGTATCCTCTCAAACCTCTTTAAGTCCATCCTCCTATTCGCCGCGATCAGCACGCTCCCCCTCTTCCTAAGGTTCCTCTTGAGAGAGTTTCTCGGGGTCACGCTCCCTATCGCCGCCTCAACAGCTCTGAGGGCGTGGCGTCTAAGCCTCGCGAGAACTCCGCCCCTCATCCCGACGAGCTCATCGAAATTCGAGATGAGAGCATCTTTATCCATAAGCCATTAATTAGCGAGACCTTCCGGATTAATATGTTCTACAACACATATTTTAGAGAACGGGTAGGTTCAAGGGTCGATGGCGGGCTACGTCTCGAAGAGGGCGCAGGTCCATGGGGCCGTCATGGAGAACGCGATAGTGCTCGGGGGGAGCATCATAGGGGAGGAGGCGTTGATCGATAACTGGGTGTATGTCGGCTATCCAAGTAGGAGGAAGCTGAAACGGCTTCCGAGGGGGATTCAGGAGCTGGACTCGATCAGCGACGGAGCTAGGATAGGGAGGGGGTGCGTCATCAGGGGTCTCACCGTAATCTATGAGGGAGCCGAGCTAGGAGACTTCGTGGAGACCGGACATGGAGTATTGATAAGGGAGAACTCGAGGATAGGGTCTGGGTCGAGGATAGGGAGCTTCAGCCAGCTCGATGGGGAGGTTTACGTGGGCGAGAACGTGAACATCCAGTCCATGGCCTACCTACCCCACCTAACATGGGTCGGCGACGATGTGTTCATAGGGCCTAACGTGATCGTGACGAACGACCGATATCCCGTGAGCAGGAGATTAAGCGGAGTCAGGATAGGAAGGGGGGCCATAATCGGGGCCGGCGCCGTGCTGATCGCTGGGATAGAGGTTGGGGAGAACTCGATTATAGCCGCTGGATCGATAGTGACTAGGGATGTTCCGGCGAACTCGATGGTGATGGGGGCTCCCGCAAGGGTCAGGCTCAGTAGGGCGGAGTATGAGGAGAGGAAGAGGCTCTATGAGGGCGGTGGGGGCAATGCTCCGGGATAAGCCTTATATAACCCAATCAACTATACTTCTTGAAAAAGGAGGTAGGTAATGGGGGAGGAGATCTGCCCAATCTGCGGGCTTCCGAAGTCCTTATGTGTATGCGGGACGATAAGCCGAGAACAGCAGAGGATCAAGGTGAAGCTTGAGACTAGGAAGTGGGGGAAGCCTGTAACCATAATCGAGGGATTGGATAATGGGGTGGAGGACCTGCATAAGCTCGCGAAGAAGTTCAAGTCTCTGTGCGCGTCGGGTGGAACGGTCAAGAACGGGCTGATAATCCTTCAGGGAGACCATCGGAAAAAAGTTAAGGAGATATTGGTGTCGATGGGACATAGGGAGGAGAACATAGAGGTACTTTAGGCGGCTCCCTCGAGGGCTTCCTTCAACCCCTTAAACCTATTCCTGACGGTGACCTCGGTCACCCCGGCGGCCCTTGCGATATCTTTCTGAGTTATAGTTTGATCGGTCTCCTGGCAGGCCATGTAGAGCGCCGCGGCCGCTATCCCGACCGGGTCCTTCCCTACGGTCGCCCCCTTCTTATGCGCTTCTTGGAGGATCTTTAACGCCTCTTGGACCGTTGCCTGATCCAAGCCCACCTTCGACGCGATCTTATTCAGGTATCTCGCGGGATCTGCGACCGGAACCTTGAGCTTTAGATGCTTGAGCAGGAGCCTATATCCCTGGGCTATCGTCTTACGCTTAACTATCGGATAAGCCTTCTCGAGCTCGCGGAGATCTCTTGGAGCGCCCATCGACCTACAGGCCGCGTAGACCGCGGCGGCCATGATCGATCTGATGGACCTCCCCCTCACGAGCCCGGCCTTTAAGGCCCTCCTGTAGATCAGCATGGCCCGCTCGGCGATGGACTGGCTTAGATGTAGTTTATCCACGTAGATTTGGAGGATGTTCACCGCCTGCTGTAGGTTTCTGGCCTCGGACGCGCTCACCTGAGAGGTCGCGTCGAGCTTCTTAAGCCTGAGAAGCTTCTCCCTAGTCTCCTTCGGGAGCCTCCTGCCCGAGGCATCCTCATTAATCCTATCTATGACCGTGGATAGGCCATGATCCCTGTACATGATCGAGAGGGGTGCTCCAACCCTACTCCTATCCTCCTCCTCATCCAGATTCCTCCACTCAGGACCCCTATCGACACCCCTCTCTCGAACAACATATCCGCAGCTCGGGCAACTGATCTCACCCGTCCTAGGATCATAGACCAGGACGTCATTCCCGCATTCGGGGCAAATAGTCCCCTCCCTCCAGAGCCTAGGCCTCTTAGCCATATCTCAGACCTCCGACACGCAATTTTTTTATGTCACCACATATTTCTCGGAGAAACTATTATATAAGCCTTATCATCACGCATCATCTCCGCCACGCGCCCTCCCTCGAAGACAAGGGACAAAACAGCGCTTGAGGAAGCGCCATTCTTCTCATCCTTATGTAAGCCTCTCTCCAGTAGAGATCATAGGGAGGCTATGATCCTCCATAAGATCACGAATGGATTGTTGCCTAATATGCCGCCGACCATGAATAGAACGCCGAAGAAGTAGGAGATGCAGTCGAGCATCCTCATTCCCACACTTGTTAGAATGCTGGCGGACGAGAATTAAGGCTTATCCTGTTCTAGTTAATGAAGCAGGCGTTTCTGCCACTCCCTTCAAGCAAATAGCGTAGGTCGCCGATCACCTATCTTATGATCGAAATCGTATTGGGGTCGGCTTCACCCTTGAAAAGATCTCAAAATCATTATCCATATACCTAAATCCCGCCTCCTCCATATATTGGCTCTTAATCGCAACCAGACCTCATCGATAATTCGCCGCCTTTGTTGATTGCTTAGAGCAGAATAATTGTCTAAAGGTCGCATAATATCTGTGACGAAGATGATGGATAAGAATGCTGGAAGAGCCGTGTCGCGAGAAGAAACTCCAGAAGAGCTCTTCGATTCATGCCCTCATAATGTTTAACAGGGGGTTGGAGCATGAGCATCTCCACAATCCAAGTTTTAAGCAGACTTTCAGACCAGAAGACTCTCTTTAATTCGCAGTATAATCGTTCGATGCTCCGAGCGAATAGATATTAAGGCTAAGATCAATGATTCGCCGGGATGCCGGCATCATATCTCGAGCTGAGGAAGCTGTTGAGGGAGGTCTCGGATAAGATTCGGGGATCGAGGATAATAAACCTCTACCACATGGATGATGGCTCGATAATATTGAAGCTGAGGTCCGAGGACTTCTCAGGAGAACTTAGGATAGTTCCGGGAAGATTCTTCTACCTCGTTGAGGGAGGCTATGAGAAGCCGGCTAAGCTCAGCGAGAGGGGTAGGGCTCTTAGAAAGTTGATTTCGGGTTCGAGGATACGCGATGTGAGGCTCGTGGAGGGCGAGAGGATAATGGTTATGGAGCTTGAGAAGCGTGGGGAGATTCTCAAGCTAATCGCGGAATTCCTGCCGAAGGGTACGTTGATAATTGTTGACGAGGATGATAGGATAATTGAGTCGCTTCATCACCTGAGGATGAAGGATAGGGTGATAGCTCCCGGGGAGATCTATAGGCTCCCACCTCCAAGGCCATCCATAGCGGAGTCGAGTTTGGGGGACATATTCAGAGTATTAGATCCAAATAGGAAGATCGTCTCCGAGCTGGCGTCTAAGGCCGGCTTGGGAGGGAAATATGCTGAGGAGATACTACATCTGGCTGAGGTCGATAAGGGGGCGAAGGTGAAGGATCTTGATGAAGAGCAGAAGGCGAGAATATTAGAGGCGTTCAAAAGGGTTTTACATCTGATCGAGGCTGGAAGGCCGACGGTGGCCCAGCTTCCAGCCGAGGTTCCCAAGCCTCTCCCATATCGGATGGAGATTTTCAAGTCGAGGGGCTATAGCTTTAGAGATGTCGATAGCTTGAATCAAGCCTTTCGAGAATCCTATGAGCATGAACTCGCCCTGAGGCTTGAGGAGGAGAGGAGAAGAGAGATAGAGGAGAAGGTCAAGGAGCTTAAGAGGAAGTTGGATGAGAAGAGGTTTACAGCGGATAGGCTCATCGAGAGATCAAAGAAGCTAAGGGAACTGGCTCAAAAGCTCTTCAAATCATACTCAAGACTGGAGGAGGTTAAGGGAATCGATGGAGTCCATGAGATCGATGGGTTAAGGGTCGAGGTAAATAGCCGTGGAAAGGAGATGAGGATCGGCGTCGATGAGGAGACCTTAACCCTAAAGACCGATGAATCCTTGATGAAGCAGATCTCAAACCTATTCGACGACGCGAAGAAGTCCATGGAGGCGGCCGAGAGATTATCGAGGGAGGCCGAGGAGATCGAGTCCGAGATCGATAAATTGAGGGGGCGGGAGGCCGAGGAACTTGAGGAGATTCTTCTAAAGGTTTCGGCGAGGCTGAAGCCGTCCCCAAGGAGATGGTATGAGCGATATAGGTGGTTCATCACGTCGGAGGGTTTCCTGGCCGTAGCGGGAAAAGATGCCTCAAGCAACATATCATTATTGAAGAAACATCTCGAGCCAAACGACCTGGTCTTCCACGCGGAGGTTAGGGGGGCGGCGGCCGTGATCCTAAAGGATGGATTAAGAGCTGGGGAGAGATCTAGGATTGAGGCGGCTCAATTCGCCGCGACCTATTGTAGAGCTTGGCGCGAGAGGATGTCTCAGATAACGGTATACTATGTTAAGGCGGATCAGATATCGTTTAAGCCCCCGCCAGGCCATTATCTGCCAAAGGGAGGATTCATAGTGAGGGGTGAGAGAAATTACATGACCGTGAGGCTTGAGCTCGCCATAGGCTTAACCAAGGACCTCGAATTAATCTATGGCCCGAGCCAGGCATTAGCTGGAAGGGCCGTGCGAGTGGTCAAGATCGTGCCGGGGAAGAGAAGGTCTGCGGAGCTTGCCGAGGAGGCGGCGAAGATGCTGACCGAGAATATGCGTTTTGATAGGAGGAGCTTAAACGTCTTGAAGGAGAGGATAATGGAGCTAATACCGTATGGTTCAGGCGAGTTGGTTAAAGATTTAAAAGGTGTCTAGGCAACGTAATTGACGGTAGTGAGGCGAGTTGAGGGAGCTCACCGACGAGGTCTTGGTTAAGGAGGTCATGTCGAGCCCCGTGATCGAGGCGAAGGAAGATGAGACCGCCGAGGACGCTGCGAAGAAGATGATGAAGTATGGGGTCGGGGCGATAATAGTCACGGGCCAGAGGGGTGAGCCTGTTGGAATAGTCACGAAAACGGATCTGGTGAACAAGGTTATCGCGAAAAATCTTAAGCCGAATGAGGTCGAGCTCAAGGACATCATGAGCACACCTCTCCAGACAATCGATCCCGATGCGAGGATCGAGGACGCCCTAAGGAAGATGAATAAGCTTAAGGTGAATAGGCTCGCGGTTATCTACAAGAATAGGTTGGCCGGGCTTGTGAGCATAAAGGACATACTCCGAGTAACTCCAGAGATCTTGGAGATAGTTAGAGAAAACATGAAGATAATGGGGGTGAGCTTCCCGGGAAGCAAGGAGGGATATATAGAGGGATATTGCGATAATTGCGGAGAATGGTCTGACATGCTCCTGAACGTCGAGGGAAGATATCTCTGCGAGGACTGCAGGCTTGAGCTATTGAGGGAGAAGAGGAAGGAAGGGAGATGAGTGGGCGGAGGGAGAGGTTCATAGTTGACGCCATGCTCGGAAACATCGTAACCTGGCTTAGAATACTCGGATACGACACAATTTACTGGAGTGGTGATGATGGGGAACTGATCAAGAGGGCTCGAGAGGAGAATAGGATAATCTTAACCATGGATAGGGAACTGGCATTAAACGCCGTCAGAAACGGCCTAGATACTTTTTACATCTCGAAGAACGATTCATCCGAGGTTCTCGCAGAGCTAGCAAAGAGATATGGGATAAAACTTAGATTCGATCGGGATAGAACTAGGTGTCCGGTCTGCAACGCCCCCTTAAAGCTCGTTAACGATAGGCCTAGAGAGGAGTGGATATGCCCAAACTGCGGAAAGAGGTATTGGAGGGGCTCCCATTGGAGGAACATCATGAAGACGATTAGGGATGCCGAAGAAAAGTTCTCCAACTCAAAAGACGTAGCCTAGCCGATAGCTTTTTATCCCATCCCCCTAACGATTATCATCGTCGATGGAATCGAAGTTTGAGAACTTCATGGAACTCTGCAACGCCATCAAGTCATGTGACCGCTGTAAGCTAGGTGTCACAGCTCTCTGCGGCGAAGGAGACCTGAATGCGCGGATCATGTTGATCGCTCAATCCCCTGGTAGGTTAGAGAACCTACAGCAGCGCATGTTTGTCGGCCCCTCCGGCAAGGTCTTGGATAGACTTTTGGAGAAGGCGGGTGTCGATAGGGGGGAGATATACATGACGAATCTAGTCAAATGCCATCTACCCCATAATAGGAGGCCAAAGCAGAGGGAGATAGAGGCTTGCAGCGATTGGCTGGAGAAGGAGATCGCCTTAATAGAGCCGGAGATCCTCGTCCCCCTAGGCTATTTCGCAACCAAATACCTGTTTGAGAAGAATGGCCTGAAAATACCTGAGAGGAGGAACTTCCACCTAGTCTACGGCAAGCTCGTATGGACTGGCAAAGTGAAGATCTATCCCCTGCCACATCCAGCGTTCCTACTCTATAATCCGCAACTAGAGGAGGAGGTCATGAGATATTATGATAAGCTCGCCGTGCTTAAACGCGAGTGCAAATGGCGTCAAGTCTGCCCAATGACAAGATATTATCAGGAGGGAAAACTTGATAGAAGGTGGATCGAGCTCTTCTGCAAGGGGGACTGGGAGAGCTGTAAGAGATATCAGATGGAGGAGGAGGGGATATGGCATCCAGATAACATGTTGCCCGATGGAAGCATAGATGAGACGCTGACGCCGGATGTGAATACATAATGACCATTTTCACATCTACCATCTTGTAGCTTTGGCCGGAGCGTCGGCGACGGCCTTCCAGAATTTGATTCGAATCTAGAAAGCGGTTTAAGATCTTAAGGTGTGTTTTGGCCGCGTTCCTTTTTCGAACACTTATATAGCGTTTTACATGAAATTCGGATGTGAGCAGCATGCAAGATAGGAAGGTAGTGACCTTCGGAGAGATAATGCTCCGCCTCGCCCCGCCGGACCACCTCAGGATAGTTCAGGCGAGAAGCTTCGAGGCGATCTATGCGGGCGCGGAGGCGAATGTGGCCGTGGCTTTGGCAAGCCTAGGGGTTCCAGCGGACTTCGTCACCCGTCTTCCCCCGAACGACCTTGGGGATGCTTGTATAGCGTATCTCAGGCAATATGGTGTTGGAACCGAGAAGATCGTCCGCGGGGGTGATAGGCTTGGAATATACTTCCTAGAGGTGGGGGCGGCCCAGAGACCGAATAAGGTGATCTACGATAGAGCCCACTCCGCCTTCGCCACGGTATCCGCCGATACCTTCGACTGGGATAAGATATTCTCGGACGCATGCTGGTTCCACTGGACGGGGATCACGCCCGCCGTGAGCCAGGGGGCCGCGGAAGCCTGTCTCGAGGGAGTTAAGAAAGCGAGGGAAAAGGGGCTGACCGTATCATGCGATCTCAACTATAGGGCTAAGCTGTGGAAATGGGGGAAGACGCCGGGCGAGGTCATGGGCGAGCTCGTGAGATATGTCGACATCCTCGTCGCCAACGAGGAGGACGCGGAGAGGGTGTTCGGGATAAAGGCGCCTGGCGTCGATGTCGCGAGGGGTGAGGTCAGGGCAGAGGCGTATGAGTACGTTGGGAAGGAGCTTATGAGGAGGTTTCCGAACCTAAAGCTGGTCGCGATCTCGCTGCGAACGAGTATAAGCGCGAGCCACAACAAGTGGTCCGGAGCGCTCTATGATGGGGAAACCCTCTACGTGGGGCCTACCTACGACATTATACCGATAGTTGACAGGGTTGGCGCGGGAGACTCGTTCAACGCCGGCCTCATCTACGGCATACTACACTTCGGAGACGATAAGCAGAAGATCATAAACTTCGCGGTCGCCCTCTCCTGCCTGAAGCACACGGTCTACGGCGACACATGCGTCATCAAACTCGAGGAAGTCGAGAGGTTGATGAAGGGGATAACCACGGGAAGGATAGTGAGGTGAGAACCCTTGGCTAAATTCCCGAAGCATGAGGTCATAGCTAAGATAATCGAGACGGGGTTGGTCCCAGTATTTTATCACGGAGATGTCGAAACCGCGAAGAAGGTGGCCGAGGCCTGCGCCGATGGCGGGTCGAGGATATTAGAATTCACGAATAGGGGGCCGGGCGCATACCAGGTCTTCGCCGAGTTGATTAAATGGAGAGATCTGGAGAGGCCTGACATAATCCTGGGAGCCGGAACCATTCCCGATCCGGGAACCGCCGCCCTCTACATAAACTTGGGAGCAGACTTCATCGTCGCCCCGAACTTCAATCCAGAGGTCGCGAAAATATGCAATAGGAGACATATACCATACATACCTGGATGTAGCACGCCGTCGGAGATAGCCTCCGCCGAGGAGATGGGGACGGATATAATCAAGGTCTTCCCCGCAGACGTCTTAACCCCGAGGTTCATCAAAGACCTGCTCGGCCCGTATCCTTGGCTGAACCTGATGCCCTCCGGAGGAGTTTCTCCCTCCAGGGAGGGGGTTGAACAGTGGATCAAGGCTGGTGCAAAAGCGCTGAACATCGGGAGCAAGCTGCTTAGAAAAGACCTCATAAAGGCCGGAGACTTCGAGGCCATAAGGAGGAATGTGGAGAGCTGTCTCCGCTACATCAAGGAGGCGAGGGGGGATCCGATCTTCCTAGGAGTCGAACACATCGGGATCTACGCATCCGAAAAGGTGTCCGCGGAGGAGATAGCGGACTGGTATGCCGAGGTCTTCGGCTTCTCGAAACACGAGGGGAGAAGTTCCATCATGGTTTCCGGTCTAGGGGCTGGGAGGATAGAGGTGATTAAGAAGCCTGAGAAAGGCGTTAGATTTCACGTAGCGATAAGGGTGTCTGACTTTGAGAAAGCTTGTAGAGTTTTGGAGGAGAAGGGTATAGCGCTGGAGGAGCCGATAATCAAGCCGGGTCTTAAGGTCGTCTATTTGAAGGAAAGAGATCCAGCCGGGAACAAAATTCACCTGATTTACCAGCCATAACCCCCCTATATTTTATCCATCTTTCCATTAAGCTATGTCTCAAGTCCTAGCAGGGTGAATCTACTCATGGAAACGATCTAGGGCTGAAGGCATTAAAGATCGGAGAATGGGTCTTAGCCTTAAATAGAATCCTTCATAACTCTAACCGGACGCAGATGTCCACGCTCACGATCAATGAGGGAGAGTTTTTGGTGAGACTCGCGCGGAAGAGCATCGAGGAGCATCTCTCGGGGAGAAGGGTTGAGTCGCCGGCCCTCCCATCAGAAAGGCTTGGTGAGAGGAGGGGGGTCTTCGTAACCCTCTATAGATATCCATCGAAGGAGCTCAGAGGATGTATAGGATTGCCGTATCCAACCCATCGCCTAGTCGACGCGGTGATCCACGCCGCGATCTCCTCGGCCACGGCCGATCCGCGATTCCCCCCAGTTAGGTTGAGGGAGATGGATGAGATCGTGATCGAGGTCAGCGTCCTGACGAAACCTGAGGAGGTGAAATATGATGATCCGAAAGAGCTTCCGGAGAAGATAGTGATAGGCAGGGATGGGTTGATAATCGAGGCCGGCGGATTCAGCGGCCTACTCCTACCACAGGTCCCGGTGGAATACAACTGGAGTCCGGAGGAATATTTGATGCATCTATCGCTTAAGGCGGGTCTCCCATCGACCTACTGGCTCACGGGCAGGGCGAGGATCTATAGATTTACGGCGCAGATATTCGCGGAGAAGATGCCCAGAGGAGAGGTGGTTGAAGAAAAGCTTACACCAAAGAGATAAACCCTGGCTTGACCCCCGGTGCACGGGCTTTGAAGGCGCATATCGGGGTCTGTGGAATAGGCTTCGGCCACGCCTCGAGAAGCCTGTCGATTGCGAGGGAGCTTAAGAGGATGGGCTGGGAGATCTCATTATCATCCTATGGCGATGGATTGGAGTATCTCAGGAGAATGGGCCTCGAAGTTAAACCTGTTCCGACGGTTAGATATGGGGTTTTACCCGAGGCAAAGGTCAGCATAAAGTTCACGATCTTCAGGAATCTACTCTTTCCGATAAGGTTCGCCGAGCAGACAGCGTGCGAAATGGACTATCTCGAGGATGCAGAGATAGTAATATCGGATAGTAGGGCGTCAACTATAGTCGCTGGGAAGCTTTTAGGCAAACCCGTCCTCACGATCCTAAACCAATTCAACATCAGGGTCGTGTATCCGAGATATAGGAGGCTCATCGAGCTATTGGAGGGCATCGCTCAAGTCGTTGGCTGGATCTGGGCTAGAAGTGATAAGATCCTCATAACGGACTATCCCCCACCATTAACAATCTCCAAGCAAAATTTGGTCATCCCAGATGGGATCAAGGATAAAGTGGAGTTCATAGGCCCTATAATCGACAAAAGACCTGAAGACCTCCCAAGCCGGGAGGAGATCGAGGCGAAGTATCGGTTGAGTGGAGGGAGGCCGAGGATCTTCTTCCATGCCACAGGACCATCCTACGAGCGGAGGAAGCTCATCGAGGAACTTCTACCAATGCTCGGAGGGTTGGCGGATAGATATGAGATCATAGCATCCCTCGGCGGGATGAATCCGGGGGCGAGCATACCGGAGGGGATTAAGGTCTTTAAGTGGGTCGATGAACCTCTAGAGCTCTTCAAGGTCTCAGACCTAGTGATCTGCAGACCGGGTCAAACAACCCTGGCGAAGGCTCTCACCTATGGAAAGCCTGTCTTGATGATTCCTATCTCAGCTCATGGGGAGCAGCTTGGAAACGCCTCATCGGTGGCCGAGCTTGGCGCCGGGCTGATCCTTAAGCAGGAGGAGCTGAAACCCGAGCTCTTAGAGCGCATGATAGAGGAGCTACTCTCAAATGAGTCGTATAGGATTAACGCCGAGAGGTATGCAAACTCTTCATCGAGCTTAAATCCCTTAAATAGGGTGGTCGAGGCGGCCGAAGAACTCTTAGAGGAAGCCCGCTAATGGAAAAGTTTATTTCCGACCCCAAGCTAGGATTCTATAGGCAGGCAGATGGGTAATAGTCCTACCTTACATCCCTCTGTAACCCCTGGAATGGTGATAGGGCTCCTGAATATCGTCGCCGGCTACGGAGGAAAGATAGATCTGGCTAGGATCGCCATCGAACTCCAGGAGGATGTGGACGACCTACTACCCGTTGTCGATGTCGCTGAGGCTTTGGGATTTCTAAGGGTTGAGAACGGCGACGCGATCTTAACCGAGCTTGGGAGGAAGTTCGTTAAATGTGATCCGAGTAGGAGGAAGCTCATGCTTAGGGAGGCTTTGAGGAAGATTGAGCCGTTCGCCACCGCGTTTAAGCTCGCGAAGTCTAGGGGCGAATTCTCCGCCGAGGAGCTCTTCGAGGAGCTCAGCAAGGTTAAGGAGTTTAGAGAGGAGTACAGCGATCCGGAACAAATTCACAGCATGCTACTGGAATGGTTGCTGTACACGGAGTCGATAAGGTATAATGGAGAGGATAAGACGTTTATCGAGAAACGTTAGCTTAGAAGGGTGTAGACCCTATCGACGTAATCGTAGAATTCGCTGCTCCTCCTCTGCCTAGGTCTCTCAAGCTTGACCTCGATTATACCTGCGATCCTCGCCGGCCTATCGGTTAAGACTATTATCCGCTCAGCCATCTCGACGAGCTCCTCGACATCATGGCTCACCATGACTATCGAGCTCGGAGGCAGGCTCTGGTTCAGCCAGAGGGTCTCTATCTCCCTCCTCAGGGAGATCGCGGTTAAGGGGTCTAGGTTGCTGAAGGGCTCGTCCATTAAGAGTAGGTCGGGCTGGGAGACTAAGGCCCTCGCGAGCGCGACCCTCTGCCTCATCCCGCCGCTTAGCTCAGCCGGATAAGCCGTCTCGAACCCCGATAATCCAACCATGTCGAGGAAGGCCATGGCCTTCTCCTCCTTATCCCTCTTCGTGAGCCCCCTCTCGTGGATCAGGGCCAGCATTACGTTCTCTAAGACCGTATACCATGGGAAGAGGGCTGGAGTTTGAAACATTAGGGAGATTCTTGGGGTGGGTCCCTTTAAGGGCTTGCCCCTAAAGATCACCTCGCCGCTCTTCGGCTTAAGCAGTCCGGCCATGATCCTCATCAGGGTGCTCTTACCGCATCCACTGGGCCCGATTATTCCGACGAACTCCGCGTAGGAGATTGAGAGGTTTAAGCCCTCCAAAACCCTGAGCTCCCCACCCCTCCTCATCTCATAGCTGAATGATACGTCACGCAACTCCAGAATCGCCTCAGGAACCCTGCGAACCTCTTCGTGTTCGACGCGAGGCCTTACGCTGGCCATGGATTCCGTCAGCTCATTCTCTAGAATCTTCTCGCCAGCCTCCATCCGATCCTACCTTAAGCCCCTCACATTTAACCCTACATCCTAACCTTCTCCACGACTCTATCATGTACTCTTCTCCAGAAGAGCCTGTTCATGAGGACCACGAATCCGGCCATCCAGATGGTTGCGGCGGCAAGTAATCCCTGATCATTTACGCTCACTGCCAAGCTTATCTCCTTACCTATCCCCGGATTCTCCACCTCCCACACCTGGTTGTCGATGCTCAGCCTCTCCGCGATTATCAGAGTATTCCATCCCCCGCCCATGGCCACCATCAAGCCGGTTATGAGCGATGGAAGAGATCTTGGGAGATAGAGGTGTCTGATCAGCCTCAGCCCCCTTATCCTCAGAAGCCTACACACATCAACCTCCTCGCTCGGAATGTTCCTCACGGCGCTGTAGATGAAATAGAAGAGATACCATTGAATCCCAAGAACTATTATCAGGATTCCCCCGACCTCCATAGGTAGGTTGAGATCCGAGACAAACCTCATTATGAATGGGACTAGAAGCGATGAGGGAAGGGATGCGAATACCTGTAGGAGGGGGACCACAACCCTCTCCAACCCCCTCACCTCGTAGATCAGGATGGAGAGGGGCATGGCCCAGGCGATCGCGATCGATATCGCGGCCAAAACCCTTAGGAGGGAGAAACCTATCATCGTGAGGGGCTTGATCACCCCAAGTCTTTGGAAGCCGCTTAGGAGGAGCTTTGAGGACGAGACATAGTCGACCGTCGGAATATAGTATAGGAGGGCCGCCGAGGATATTATCAGAATGATCGTGATGGCGTGGATCTTATATGCGCGAACCCTCTCGACCAAGGATTCCATGATCGAGGAGAGTCTGCCATATCCCGGAATGGATGCCTCCATGAACGCGGATCTGATGGCCTCCCCAAAAGGCTTCGTAACCCTCTCAAGCCAAACTCTCGGAACCTCGCCCATATACGCCTCAAACCTGTATCTCTCGCTAAGCCTCATCAGGGGGATGAAGATGAAGATGCTTGTGAGGATCACCGCGATTATCACGAAGACCATGCTTATCCAGAACTCAAGATATCTTCCCGCGAGAATATAGTCCGCTGAGAGGGAGCCTATGCCGAATAATTTCACCTCCCTCTCGCCCATCGAGATTATCTCACATGCCACGAGGAAGTATAGGCCATTGGACCACGATGCGGGAATGTTCGACGCGATCCTCGGAAAGGATGCCGGGAGATAGAGACCTATAAATCTCTGAATCGACCCGAATCCAAGAGACCTTGATGTATCTATAAGATCCCTCGGCAGGAGCTTGACGCCCTCATAGACCCCAAATGCTATATTCCAAGCCTGACTGGTGAAGATGAGGAAGATCGCCGCGATCTCAGGCCCTATCAGCGGATGCAGCCCTATAAATGCGTATAGGGCGAGCGGGAAGAAGCTCAGGATGGGAATCGACTGAAGGATATCCAATGCGGGGATTATGATCTTCTCGGCGTGGTCGCTGATCGCCGCCAACACTCCCACGACTATCGAGAAGAGTATCGAGATTCCGAGGGCTATGGCCATTCTGATCCATGAGATTGAGAGGGCGAGGATTATCTGGATCAGCGTGAGCGGCGAGATCATTAAGATAATCCAGCTCACATCATTATTAGGAGTTTAGCCCTTTAAGGCAGGTCTATGATAAATGCTTTCTTATCCTAGCCTCAAGTAATGGCTTCGGATACGCTCCCACAACCATGTCCACAGGCTTCCCATTCTTGAATATGATGAGGGTTGGTATGCTCATTATCCCGAACCTCGCGGCCAGCCTCCTATTCTGATCGACGTTGAGCTTTAGGAAGACGACCTTCCCGGAATACTCCTTCGCGAGCTCCTCGATTATCGGGGCTATCATCCAGCAGGGCCCACACCACTCGGCCCAAAAATCGACCACCACCAAATCATATCTCTGTATGAGTTCATCAAAGTTTTTCTCGTTGGCTTCTATGGGTTTGTTGGGAAATTCCTGAGCCCTTTTCTCCCCAGTTCTCCTCATAAGCTCCCTGAGCTTCCTCAACTTTATCCGTTCAAGTTCATCGTCTGCGCTCATTGCTGGTGAGTCGGCGAACCCCTCTAATAAACCCATCCTCCAATTTTTGGGATAAACGCTTTTAGGTAGAGTAGCCTCCATTAAATCCTTGAGAGGGTTTGCCGATCCTAACGGTTAGGAAGGAGAGGTTTTGGAGGCTTCTGGGGAAGAGGCTCAATGACGAGGAACTCGTGAGCCTCCTACACGACTTAGCCCTCGATGTCGAGGAGATCTCGGAGGAGTACTTTAGGGTGGAATACGCCCCAAATAGGCCGGACTACTCAAGCCCGGTAGGATTGGCTAGAGCCGCGAAGGGATTACTTGGACTGGAGGTTGGGGCGCCGCGTTATGAGCTCCAGCCATCGAAGACCTACATAGACGTAGATCCGAGGCTTAAGGATGTCAGGCCATACGTGGTCTCGGCGATAGTCCGAGGCGTCAAGCTCGACGCGGATCAACTTGAGGAAATAATAGCGATGCAGGAGGATCTTCACTGGATTCTAGGCAGGGATAGGAGGAAGGTTGCGATAGGTCTCCACAACCTCGACGTAGTTAAGCCCCCATTCCACTATATCGCGGCGAGGGGCGATGAGGTGAGGTTCGCCCCGCTTGGATACTGGAGGGAGATGACATTAGAGGAGATACTTGAGAGGCATGAGAAGGGGATCCAATACGCGCACATAGTCAGGGGTAAGCCGTATTATCCGTTGATAGTCGATTCGAGATATGAGGTGCTCTCATTTCCCCCGATAATAAACTCAGCCCTCACCGAACTCAGCGAGGAGACGAAAAACATTTTCATCGAGATCACCGGAACCGATTTAGATTCGATGAATAAGACCCTCAACATATTGACGACGGCCTTTTCGGACATGGGTGGGGTGGTTGAGTGCGTTGAGGTCAGGTATGATGGTGAGAGGATGGAGACGCCGGACTATGATGTCAAGGCCTGGAAGATTAGATCGGATTACGTGAACGAGGTTTTAGGACTGGATCTCAGACCTGGCGAGATCGTGAGAGCTCTGAAGGCCATGAGACATGACGTTGAAGTCTTGGATGATGTCTTGATCGTCCATCCGCCACCATACAGAGCCGACATAATGCATCCGATAGACTTGGTGGAGGATGTGGCGATGGGGTTGAGATATAGTTCGCTTAAGCCGAAGCAGCCTGAAACCCTAACCTATGGAAGGCTTCACGTGGACACGGTTCTCGAGGAGGTCGTTAGAGAGGTTATGATAGGGATGGGATATACTGAGGTCATGAACTTCACACTAACGAATGAGGAGGAGGAGTATGAGAGGATGGGGGTGGCTCCACATCCCCATGTAAGGATTCTGAACCCCGTCTCCGCAGAATACACGATCCTCAGGACTTGGATCCTCCCAAGCCTCATGAAGAACCTCTCATATAATCGTGGAAGCCTTTACCCGCAGAGGATATTCGAGGTTGGGGATGTGGTTTATCCGGCTGAAGACGTTCCGGAGAAGGCTGTGAGGAGGCTTAGGCTCGGAGCCGCCTCATCCCATAAAGACTCCTCCTACACCGAGATCAAATCCGTCTTAGAGGAACTCTTAAGAAATCTGATGATAGATGACTACGAGCTTAAACCATACGACCTAATGCCCTTCATAGAGGGTAGGGCTGCGGAGATCCTCTGGAGGGGGAGGAGCCTGGGATTCATGGGAGAACTTCACCCTGAGATCCTCACCAGATGGGGCCTCACCATGCCTACGGCGGCCCTAGAGATAGATCTAACAACGATTCAGGAGGTCAGATCTAAGCAAGAAAACTAAAAATATGCGGCCAACAATCATTAGATCGCCCCACCACTTCCTTAAGCTCCTCGGAGGGAGGCGGAGCCTCGCTTTGATGGGGGGTTGTCGGTGGTGGGGCATAACGTTAACCCATTCTCAAGGCTACCTCTTCTGTAGCTCCGCTAACCTCTCAGGCAAGAATTCCTTGACTATGAAGTCCAATCCGTATCTACTGAACGCCTCAAGCTCCGCCTTCCTCCTAATCTTCCAAAACTCCTTGAGCTCCCTCCTCCAGGGATCTCTCTGATATCTTGGATCGACTTCGAGCTCCTTGATCCTCTTCAGGTCTCGGTCAGTTAGCTTCATCGAGGGTAGCCTATATCTCCGGATATCGCTCGGCCAGACCCCTGCCCAAACCGCATCCGGGATGTTTATCCCCTTGATGTGCGCGCTTAAGGCCGATCCATGTATCAGGACGCTCGCGATGTGGACTCCATAGGGGTCGGCGTCGGTGAAGACGTAGATTGGGAGATCTAGTTCATCGTGAAGCCTCCTGATCAGCTTCCTGCAGTTTCTCGGAGACTGGCCTGCGGTGTGGATCAATATCGCCTTATATTTCTTATCAGCGCCCTCCTCGACGAATCTGCTGAAGACGGCGCCCTTCTCTATCACGAAGACAAGTTCCGCATTACATCTAACGAATTCGGCCGTCGTCAGCGCAGGCCCTATCGCGAACCCATCTGGGTGGGCTGAGAGGTCTACCCGCTTACCCCTGAACCCCGGAACCGTGTACTCTATCGTTAGGTCTCCGTAGATCGACGCCCTCTCCTCCGGGAAGATGTGGAAGTCCTCCCTCGGGTGGTCTAGGAGGCATTCGAGCTGCATTATCATCTCATCGCTCTCATTCTGGTCGTCGAAGTCTATCCCCTCACCTATGGCCACGTAGTAGGTGTCCCTTAGGGTTGAGGTCTTCCCGGTCTTCAGGAGCTGCTTAGCGAAGGTGGCTATCCAGAGCAGTTGGGCGAATGGCCTGAGGTGTCTAATATTCTTGGTCGTCCTCTCGATCTTCCTACTCCCCAAGACATATTGCCTAAGATCCTCATCATAGATTATGTTTCTAGTGGTTCTGGCAGGTATCCTCAGCTCGGGAAACTTGCCATTCTCTATATCGGATACAACGATCTCCCCGAGCCTCCGAAGCTTCTTGAGCACGCCCCGCTTAACCCTATCGGCTTTGTAGATCTGCCTACTCATCCCCCTCCAACCGGAAGAGCCAACCTATTAAACCTAAGTTGACCATTTTTACGCGATGACGCAGCTCGCCCACCCGCAGTCTAGGCAACGGGCGCAGCCCTCTTGGTAAACTAGGTTCATGCCGTTGCATACCGGACATTTCTCGATCTTGAGCGTTGGATGCTTTGGCCCAGCCTCCTTCTCATTAGCCGCCTCCACCTCCCCCTCAGAGTACATCATCTCCACGACCCTCTTCCTACCCTCCTCCTTAACCTCTCCGACGCTTATTGCAGGAGGCTCTATCCCCAAGCTCTCCATGAGCTTAAGCGTGTTGTTCGGGGTCAAGGTTACGTATCTGTTGAGCCTCTGCGACGGGGTCACCAAGACCTGAACGGATCTGGAGGTGTCTCTATAGATAGTTAACCCCTTCAATCCGAGCTTGTGGGCGAATAGATATGCCTTCAGGACATCCTCGACCGTAACCCATGCGGGCATGTTTATGGTCTTGCTGACGGATGCGTCGATCCACTTCTGAAACTCGTATTGGGCTCTGACGTGATCCCACCATGGAATATCGTATGCCACCAAGAACACCCTTCTAAGATCCTCCGGAACCTCCTCTAATCCCTGAACCGATCCGCCGTTCTCGGCTATCTTCTTCAGCATGGCGTCATTCAATAGCCCCCTCTCCTTCAACTGCCTCTCAAACTCCCTATCGATGTAGTAGAATGTCCCAACGGTCACCCTCTTCTCGTAGACTAGGGCGAACTGGGGCTCAAGTCCGGAGGAGACGTCGACGAGCATCGAGATGCTTCCGGTCGGAGCGACCGTCGTCACGTGGCTATTCCTAATTCCATGCTTCCTAATCTTCTCCACCAAGCCCCTCCAGTCGAGGGTCCACCACTCTTGATGATAGAATCCCTCAATCGGCATCCTCCCAGCTGGATAATCTGACTCCCAGTAGGCTGGGAATGGCCCCCTCTCCTCGGCGAGCTCGACGCTCCTCAAGTATGCGTGGTATGCTAGGAACTCGGCGAGCCTACTCATGAACTCGAACCCCTCTTCACTATTATACGGTATTCCGAGGGCGAATAATGCGTCCGCAACCCCCATCACCCCGAGGCCGATCCTCCTAGTCCTCTTAGTCTTGTACTCGATCATCTCTAATGGATACTTATTTACGTCTATGACGTTGTCGAGGAAGCTGACGGCGACCTTAATGGCCTCGGCAAACCCATCCCAGTCGAAGAACGCCTTTCCATCATCATCGAACTTTATGAACGCATAGACGTTTAAGCTTCCGAGATTGCAGGACTCGAATGGATATAAGGGTTGTTCACCGCACGGGTTCGTCGACCTAATCTTCCCATACTTCCTCTCAAAGACGTTATGCTTGTTTATGTTGTCGAGGAATAGGACCCCTGGCTCGGCGGATTTCCAGGCAGCCTCAGCTATGCTTCTAAACAGCCTGACAGGGTCCACGGTCTTCCAGACCTTTCCATCCCTCGGATTTATCAGTGGATATGGCTTCTTCTCCTCATAATATTTCCAGAAGTCTGGTGAGATTAGGACGGAGATGTTGAAGTTCTCTAGGAAGCCCTCCTTCTCCTTCGAGTGGATGAATGTCTCTATGTCTGGATGCCATATCTCAAGTATGCCCATGTTCGCTCCACGCCTCTTTCCACCCTGCTTGACGACCTCAGTAACCGTGTCTATGATCCTCATGAACGAGACCGGGCCTGACGCTACCCCGAATGTTGAGAAGACTAGATCCCCTTCAGGTCTAAGCTTTGAGTAGTTTATCCCAACTCCTCCACCGGATTTGAAGATTAACGCAGCATCCCTCGCAGCCTCCATGATGGACTCTATATTGTCATCTATATCAAGTACGAAGCAGGCCGATAGCTGTCCAAGCCTCGCTCCGGCGTTAAAGAGGGTTGGACTGTTCGGCATGAACTTCTTCTCGACCATGAGCTCATAATATCTCCGATAATTCTCATAGTATTTCTCGAATCTCCCCTCCCCCAGCATGTTTAGGAAGACGCTCCAAGGAAGCTTCATCGCATGTTGACGGTTCAATTCATCGTATAGGCTCTTCATCCTCTCAAGATGCCATCTATTCCAGGTTATCTCAAATCCGCCGTCAGGCCTCCTCCCAAGCCCGATCTTCCCCTCGTAGGCGACTGGATCGAAGTCCTCGTCGGGGTGCTTGGGCTGGCCGAACTCCTTATCGAAGATCTCGGGGTCGTGGAGTATGTCTGGAATGACTATCAGGGCCGCCACCCTCTGGAACATCTGCTTAGGCCCTTCCCTAAGCCTCCCCTTCTCATCCTTCATCAGATATCTCGCGGCCATTAGGCGGAGGGCGTTTAGGCTGAACGCCTTATCGACCTCATCGACATAATCTTTCTCCAAGATCTTCTTTTTCTCCTCCCTTATCCTCTCCCTCTCCTTTCTGTAGATTATGTATGCCTTCGCGACCTCGTATAGGTCGAATTTGACGAGGCTCAGCTCGACTATGTCCTGGATCTCCTCGACGTGCGGTATCCTCTCCCTGCCGTACTTCTCAGCTATCAGCTTTAGGACGTGTTCGACGACCTTCCGCAGGGTTTTCTCATCGTATTGGTTGACGTGGACCATCGCCTTCCTTATCGCCTCTCTTATCCTCCTGGAGTCGAAGTCCACGACTCTCCCATCTCGCTTGATGACCTTCTTGACCGGGAATTCCTCGAATTTGTTAGACTTTTCCTCCAATTTGCTGAACTCCCCAAACCAAAATGTTACTCAACCCGAATTATAAGCTTTACAGACCGAGCCGAAGATGGCTGAGCGATTAATGGTCATAGAATTGGATGGATGAGCCCCTAATAGTCAGCTAATGAGATTCTAGAAAATTGGAGTCGATGATGGTGATGCCGCCAGCACCTCTCTAAACTCCTCCCAGCCATCGCCGATCCCCATATGGCCAAAGACCATATTTTGCGATCCGCCCGCCTTATATCGAAACACGAACTTTTCAGTTTGGCCATGGAATCCCGTCAAAATCCGAGCCCTCCACTCGCCTTCACGCGTTTTAAGATCCTATCCAATCTTCTACAGAGGTTGTCAAAGGCTTCTGATAGATACCAGCCTTGGGCCGCCACAGACAGGCGTTTGGTTGGCGAGTAGATCCTCGCTGCGGCTTGATATAGAGTTCTTCCACCTTTTCTCCTCCTGCGCTTTACATCTATTACAACCTCTAAAATTCCCTCGTGAAGACTTGACCATTTATCGAAGACCCTCAAAACCTTGTTTTGAGCCGTCTTGACCTCCTGAAAGTCTCCGAGCTCGGGTAAGCCTAAGATATAGATGGGCGGCTCACCTTCAGCTCGAAGTCCGAGGATTAGCGGTATTATCTCCCTCGGAGTTATCGTCCCTAAGGCTCTTACATCCCCCTCAACTACGCATAGATCTCTTCCATAGCTTTTAAATCTCTTTATAACTTCTTGAAGTGGATCTTCTCTCTTGGCGGTTAACAGCTCTCTCTCCATTAAGCCTTTGGCCTGTATATCGAGGAGTCTTCTCCGCTCCCCAACTCTTCCACCCCTCGTAACCCTCTCTCTAGGTTGAATGAAGTTGAACACGATGCTTCTTACGGTGATCACCCCCCTCAACGCTCTCTCCCCATTCAGAACTAGAAGATAATCAACTCCGTACTTCCTCATGATACTGCGGGCGGTAGAGATCTTGTCGTTGACGTTGATGGAGATATCCACTTCCCTCATCACCTCTTCGCATAGGATTTTACCGAAAGACTCGGATTCGGGTAAAGCGTTCATGATCTCGACTTCGGACACGATTCCTAAGATCTCCTCCCCTGAGAGCACCGGAGCCGCTCTAATCCTATTTGAGATCATTAATTCGACGGCATCCAAGACCGTCGCTTCGGCCGATAACGAGGGAACGCTTTTCGCCACGTCTTTAATGAGCGTGCGCTCTGGATGCGAGACTCCGAGCAGATCTCTTAGGGTCACCAAACCTATTCTTTCATCATAAGTTACTAAGGCTTCCCGCGAACCTGTCTCATAAAGACCTCCCATGAGCGTTGAAATCGTATCCATAGATGAATATACTAATGGCGACCTCCTCATGATCTTTGAGACCTGCTGAAACGCTATCTCCCTCATGGGTACAGATATCGCCCACACTATTTAAGTTAGGCACCCTGAAAGACGCCTAAAAGTGCATCTCGTGTTTTCTCATAGAGTCTCGGCCTAAGCCCTCCACCACTCGAACAGCAGATATCCCACCCTGCCGGAGCTCGGATCGGCGACCGCCACCGTGAAGTGCTTCCTAACCGTCGTTGCCAATCTTCCAGATCTAACTATTTCTAGGGCTGATATGTTTTCGGATGGAGTCTTAACCTGAACTATGAATGGAGCGTGCTCCAACCCCGGCCCAAGCTTGTAGACGGCGAAGTCGCTTCCAAACTTTATTCCAGGGGTTACGACGAATCCCCTCTCCCTCAGATCCTTATAGACCAGATATCTCTCCCTGAATCTCTCATAGTTTTTCTCAGCGTACTCCATGAGTTCTTCGGGGCTCAGCCTCTTTCCATCCTTATAGACCTCGATCCTCTCCTTCTCCGCTAGATAGACCGCCTCAATAATGTCTAGGATTAATGGGGCGTCGAAGTCCGCGGTCTTGGGCTTCGCTATCCCCAGAGGCTTTCCGTAAAATCCCTCCCTGTAAAGCTCTCTACCTCTCTTCACATCCCAGACTATTATCGTATCTTGAACGACCTCAGCCCTAATGATATTCGAGGGCGACATGGACTTCTCCTTAGAAGACGGTTATGGAGATCGCTCGCAGGATGTCAACGATCTTCTCAGCCCTATCCGCGATGTCCTCGATCATCTCAGCGACCTCCCTACTCAATAGGAGTGGAGCTATCTTGAGATTGCTTTGAAGCAGTTCTAAGTCGATAATTCTGTAAAGTTCATCGGCCTTCTTCTCGTATTCCTCAGCCTCCTTAATCTTTTGATGGAAGGTTGCCTCATCTAGTGTTGATGCGAGGAGGGCTTCCCTAGCCCTTAGGAGGGCCGTTAAGACCGTTTCACCGAGCTGGAGGAATTTCTGGTTTAAGCTCTTCCCGAACTTCGCTTTCATCTTGCTGAGGCTTAGGAGCCTGAACGCCGCCCCCTCGGTTATATCTGAAACCCTATCTATCTCCGTCATGAGCCTGATATATCCCTCCCTATCGGTTAGCAGCGCCCCGACGGTATTTATCTCGCGCTCGATCATCAGACTTGTCTCCTTCGCGGATTCATCATTCTTCAATATCTTATTATAATGTTCTTCTAGCTTCCCGGTTTTCGCCCCGTTGGTGAAGTCTTCCAACATGTTCAGCAAGATTCTATATCCGTCGACCACCTTCCTCATCTGATCTTGTATTAGAGTTAGGACCGTGACTCTGAAGTCTTCCTCCCTATCGCGGGGTAATGCCATAAACCGGTCACCAATAAATGGTGGAGTAGCTCTTATAAGTATTTTCATACAGCTTTGAGGTGGTCGCTTAGGAAATCTCTCAGATCGCTCTCCCTAACCCTGAGCTGGATCGTTGAATCCCTAAACCTAACTGTGACCGTCTTATCCTCCAGGGTTTGATGATCTATCGTTATATCCACTGGAACCCCCACCTCATCATATCTCGCATACCTCCTCCCAATGCTTCCAGACTCATCATAAACTACGTCGAAGTCCTGCCTTAATGAGCGATATATCCTCATGGCCTCGTCGGTGAAGGGCTTCCTCGATAGAAGCGGTAGGATTGCCGCTTGGATGGGCGCGAGATGCGGTGGGAGCTTTAAGATCACCCTGTTATCGACGAGGTGTAGGGAGTTCTCTAGGATGCAGTAGAGGCTTCTATCTACCCCCATCGAGAGCTCGAAGACGTTCGGCAAAACCCTCTCACCGTCATCGAGGACCGTCATCTCCTGGCCACTCAGCCTCTCATGGCCTCCAAGGTCGTGCTCCCCCCTATTATTACATGCGACGAGCTCTATCCAGCCTAAGCTCGTCTCCACCTCGAGATCCCAGGCCTCCACCGCGTAGAACGCCTTTTCATCATCGTCGAGCTCCCTAAGCCTGATCTTCTCCCTGGTGATTCCGGCCTTCTCATAGAATTGCTGGATTAGGGCCAGGTAGTATGCGACGAGCTTGCTCGAGATCAGTCCGGAGTTTAAGGCCTCCCTACATGAGATGTCCTCGACGGAGCTCTCCCCAACCGGCTGAAGTCTGAGCCTATAGTCTAGGATGGGATCGGCCTTCGCGAAGTCGTTCGCCTTCCTCGGGTTGAAGAACACCTCTATCTCGGCTTGATAGAACTCCCTCATACGCAGGAGCCCCTGTCTCGGCGAGATCTCGTTTCTAAAGCTCTTCCCAACCTGAGCTATCGCGAATGGGAGCTTCCTCCTCATCGTCTTATAGATTCTAAGGAAGTCTATGAAGATGCTTTGACAGGTCTCCGGTCTCAGATACGCATCCAGCCCGGCCACGCCGACCCCGACCCTGAACATCATGTTGAAGTGGGAGAAGTCCGTTAGCTCTCCTCTACATCTCTCACACCTTATCCCATGCTCCTCGATGATCCTCCTCATATCCTCTAGGCTCGCCCGCTCGGGGACGTGGATCCCCGTCTTCTCCTCAATCAGCTTATCTAGCCTGTAGATCGCCCTACATTTACTACATTTTGCGATGGGGTCCACGAAGCTCTCGAGGTGGCCTGACGCCCTGAACACGCTTTTCGATAGTATTTGGGCGCCATCTATCTCCAGCATGTCATCCCTCTTGACGAGCTCCCTCCTCCAAAGCTCTATGAATCTATTCTTTAAGGCGACTCCGAGTGGGCCATAGTCCCAGAACCCCGCTGGGGCATCTCCATAAATCTCTGAGGATGGCATGAAGAAGCCTCTCTCAAGCGCGAGCCTCACAACCAAATCATATTTACTCATCGCTCCACGCCCCATCTAATCTCCATATCAGATTAAGATAATATAATGCTAACCCACTACTACAGCCTTACAGATCGGGCACGTCCCGTTAAGGCTCAGCCAAGCCTCGATACAACCCCTATGAAATACGGCGTCACAGTTCGCGCACCTCATGGCCTCGCCCACCGGTATAGGTTCATAACATATGCTACAGACCGCCTCCTCGAGATCTGGGGCCGGCAGAATTCTGGTAGTCACCCTCCTACCCGTTCCGGCCGGAGCTCTCGGGGCCGGGGGCTGAGCTGGGGCGACCGCCGGGACTGGGGTCGGGGTCGGCGCCTGGGCGACCGGCATCACCTCCTCCTTGATCGGCGTTAGAAGCGCTAAGGACCCCACTCCGAGCTGAACTATCCCGGTGAGGATCGCGGCGAAGAACCCTATCGTCGGATAACCTTTGATCTTCAGGGCTGAGACCTGTCCAAGATAAGCGTAGATTGGGGACGAGATCGCCATCAACCCGCCGATGACGGTGAGGCAGCCGATCGCATACTTGATGGATCTAAGCTTCTTGAGCACGTGGCCCATCAGTAGACCTATCCCGGCCATCAGCCCACCGACAAGCGATAAGATTAGCGTCTCTGGAAAAGCAAGATTGTATCCAGCAATCTCGGTTATGGAGCCGGCATCGGTCTCAACATACCAAGCGAGTAGTAGGGTTAATATGTGTATTGCTCCGATCGCCGTCGCGGTGGACCCGATCTTATAGAATCTGGCCATAACCTCCTCTCGGCTGACTATCACCTTCCCATCTCCACCTCTCTAGGGAGGTTTCTACATGGCCTTTTATAAGAGTTCCATTAAATTCTGGGAGGAAACAGTTTTTATATGTCATGATCTAGAGTTTGGGGGAAGATGAGCCCCTTCGGTAAGAAGGATAAGTTTGAGGAGCTTGAGAGATCCATCTCTGAGAGGATAGCTGGACTTGAGAATTCACTTTCCTCAAAGCTCGATGAATCCCTCTCAAGGATCGAGGATAAGCTCGTAAACCTCCTCAACTTAACTCAAGAGGTCGCTGCTCAGCCTGAGGTGATTAAATCGAAACTTGAGACGTTCATCAATAGTGCTGAGAGGGTAGCGGAGGAATTGACGATAGTTAGATACTATGAGAACACGTTGCTCTCGGTCCAAGAGGGGATCAAGGATATAGTCGATAACCTGAGCAGGGAGAGGGAGGAGGTTAGACGCCAGATCGAGGCCTTGAAGAAGGAGAGGGATGAATTGATGATGATGCGCGAGGAGATAAATAGGTGGAGAGATGAGCTTGAGAAAAAGGAAAGGGAGCTTAACCTAAGAGAGGCTGAGCTGGAAGATCTTGAGCACAGGAAGATGGAGCTTGAAAGCAGGATCAACGAGCTCTCCGAGCGCTATCTAAAGGGGCTTGAGGAGATGAAGAACAAGTTTGACGAGATGGCCAAGGGGATATTGAGGGACTTTAGGATAAGGGAGATAAGGCTTGAGAGGCTCGTTAGGAGGGAGGCGGAGCTAAAGGACGCCATCGCGAAGCTCAAGGAGAGGGAGATGGAGGCCGAGAAGCTTGAGAAAGAGGTCGCCAGATTGCGGGGAGAACTGAACGTCTTAAGCGAGAGAAAGCGTAGGCTTGAAGCCGAGATAAAGGAGCTTGAGGAGAGGAGGGGAAGCCTTGAGAAGATCTTGGCGGATATGCGTCGAGCCTTCCTCAGCCCCTAGCCAAAACATCCTCTAATCTCTCAACCTTCTCTGCAAGTTCGTGGAAAGCGTCTATCAACGCCGAAAGCTTATCCGATATGTCTCCGAGATCTAGTTCGAGCCTCCTCTCAAGTTCGTCGAGAGACTTCTCCATGCTACTTAGCCTGGATTCAAACTCTTGAAATACTCTGGCCATCTCCTCCAATTTATTCACCCTCTCCTCAAGCTTATTGAGATCGTCCTCATACATTATCTTTATGGCCTTCGCTAGGCTCATCGCGAACTCGTAGGTCGCGACCCTCTTTCCGCCCGGAGTCTCAAGATAGCTTGGCCGAATCTCTATCTCCTCCTTCTCCCCCATCTCCATCACCAATCTTAATGAGAATTCTAATGCTTAAGTTTAATTTAGGGTAGGGGTCTGCCGCAGACCGGACAGACGTTGCCCTTAACCTTCACCCAGTTCTCAAGACAGCTCCTATGCATCAGGTTCCCGCAGTGCGGACATTCCACGTAGGAGACCCCCTCCTCTATCTCCGATAAGCATATCTGGCATATCCTTTTAGGTCTAAGTTTCTCGGGCGGCTTTAAGATCTGCTCGCTGGCCTGCCATGGATCCCAGAAGCCCTCGCAGATCGGCTCCCTAAGGATAAACTTTCTCACCAATCCGCATCAATCAATGTGTCTCAATAATCATATTAATCGTTTATCCTCTCTCCCAACTCCACCTTAAGTGGAAGAGGCATATACCGCCTACTGGTCTCCACGTAGATCACATCTCCGGATTTAATTCCAAGCTCGGAGACCTTTTTCTCATCGCTCAGCCTCCATTTCCTATATAGCAGCTCTGGATCTGGGAAGCCGAATCTCTCGGCTATCCTCTTCTTCAGCTCCATGACGGTCTCTTCAGGCCTCACCCTGAACTCCACTCCCCTCTCCATGACGTAATCCCCGCACACGAAGCAGTCTTCTTTCCTCTCAAGCTTTACGATCGTGAACCTCGAGTTGAATCCATCGTAGACGAGCAAACCGTTGAGGATCTCTCCAAGAGATCCCCCATGGAGTATCTTGATTATCTCCGTCGACGCTATTCCGGCGATCGTGGAGGCTATACTTTGAAGCGCTGGCATTTTGGGCTTAAGCCTCTCTTGGAGATCCGCGACAACCTTCCTCAAATCTTCATCGAGTTTTTCGAGTATATCCGCCTGAGAATACTTTATGTCGAATATGGTCTTTATCCCGTGGTCGAATAACCTCTTAACAACTTCAAGACCGAGATCTATCCCCTCAGATTTCAGATCCTTGAGCAGGTCCTCGGGCTTCCTCCTCCTCAGCGTGCATTCGGCGAGCTGAACATCCCTTGGTATAAGCTCCTCCCCATGACATTCGAGGCATGCGGTCTTCCCCGGAATTACTATCTGGATGTTCGCGTACATCCCGTCCATGGCGGTGTCGACGAATGGTTTATCGAGCTCGACGGCCAGCGAGTTTAACCATCTCCTAGTCGGCCAGTTATCGAGGCAGGATGCTACGACGTTCGAGTCCTTGAAGAACTCTAGATCGAATTCTCTGACATCCCTATAATATGCCTCGATCTTCACCCACGGGTTCATGGACTTGAGCTTTTCGGCAGCTACCTCTGCCTTTGGCCTCCCGATATCGGAGTCCGTGAAGAGCATCTGCCTATTCAGATTCGACAACTCGATCACATCATTATCCACCAAGACTATCTTTCCAACACCCATCAACGTAAGGTTCTTCGCTAGCTCGCATCCTATCGCCCCAACCCCAACTATGATCACCTCAGAATCCATTAGCTTCTTCTGATCCCATCCCTCAAGCCTGAGCTGCCTATCATATCGCTCCAGCAATTCGCCGCTTAGCTCCATCTCATTCGAACCGGGCATTCGATTAGATCTCATGAAGCCATCTATTTTACTTTATTAACGATTTTTCAGGTCTCGCGTAGAGCTCGATATATTGCCTAACCCTCGCCTTAAATACGTCCGGTCTAAACTTCATCTCCATCGCCGCTATGGTGTTTAATGGATCATCCGGATTCGGGTTATTCAGGAGGTTCCTCAAGGCCCCTATAACGGTTATCAGGTGGAGGGGGGGTTTCCAATCATCCTTAAAGATAGACTCACAGATCCTCGCCGGAACCTCGTCGGTGAAGTTGGGATGCCATATCCTGGTCCACCAGATAACCTTCGGCGGAACGAATGGAAAGCTTCTCGACAGGATAATCTCAACCCTAAAGTATCCACCCTCATAGAGCCCCGAGCCTATCAAAACCCCCTCATAATGCGTTAAATCGCCCTCAACTATATCGAATAATGGCTCATGCTCGTGCATGAGCTTATACTCGATCGCGAGCCTCTTATACCATAGCGGCTCAGGAAGCTCTGCCAGCAAAGCCATTAGATAGAAGTTCACAGGCCTGTAATTAACCTTAACCCGGAGGATCGGCGCCAATAATTCTCATAAAATTCTCCTGTAACTCTTTTTCGGATGCATACCTAAAAATTATTTTTGAGAGATCTACGTTGCTGTAGCTCAGCCTCCAACGGTTCTCGTTATCAATACAAGCTTGTCTCCATCCTGTACCCCGAGAGATGCCAGGGTTTCAACGTCTTTCAGCGCCCTACCCCTATAGGTTAATCTGGTGGTGTCCGGTGGAAGCCTCTTCATGGCGCATACCTTCGCCCTTATCGCCCCTATCGTGGTCGTCGGAGAGACCTCAAGCTCTATCGGGCTCCCTCCACCTATCGCGGGAACGACCTTTATCTTCATACCTTCTACACCAATCCGCTTTAAACAATCTGCACACTCTATATAAGTGTTAGGTGGGAGACGATCTACGAGAATCCTAGAGAAATCTTCGGCGAGATACCATGAGATTACCGGATAGACGGGATAGGTAACATTAAATCCATCCTAAGGAGACTTAAACATAAGTTGGGATGAGGGCGCGAATCTACCCTCTTGCGATCGGGAAGGTGATCAAACACACACTAAGTGATCTTGAGAGGGAGGTCGCCGGGCTCCTAATAGGGAAATATCTTAAGAAAAAAGATGTCCTAGAGATCTGGGATGCTGTGACCGGTGCGCAGAGAGCCACCTCCGGATTCGTCTACCTAGATGAGGACACTATGGCCGCAGCTGCGGAGTGGGTTTTGAGAAATAGGCCTGGACTATATATAGTTGGATGGTATCACTCCCATCCAGGATTCAGCTTATTCTTATCCGCGATAGATATCGAGACCCAGAGGAGGTATCAGGCGATGTTCCCGAAGGCGGTCGCCTTGGTCGTGGATCCCTTGGGCTATGCGAAGACTAGGAGGCTTAGGGATCTAAAGTTTAAGGTCTTCAGGCTCGATAGGAGGGGGAGGGTGGTCCAAGTCAGAACAACGATCGGGATTCATAGGAGGAAGGTCTTGGAGAGCACCATCCAAGGAATGGAGCTGGTCGAACTCAAATACCTGGGAACCCCTAGAAGGGTTGAGGAGGTCGAGATCTATGAGGGGGGTTCGCTGCCCCCATCGCTGAGCTCGGTCATCAAGAAGTTTAAGGAGAAGCTCGCGAGGAGCTGAGCAGACGGCCGTTCTTAAAGCTTTTAAATCGCCTATACCTTAAAAATGATTAGAAATGCCGAAGTCAAAGGGATTCAGGTATAAGTCTAGGGATGTGTCGACGAGGCCGAGGGGTTCGAGGCAGGGCCCAAACCCCGAGATCTATCTAAGGGAGTTTAAGGTCGGGGATAGGGTTGCCATAAAGATAAATCCGGCGGTTCATAAGGGGATGCCTCATCGAAGATATCACGGGAAGATAGGCGAGATACTCGGGAGGAGGGGGAGGGCCTACGTCGTGGGGGTCAGGCTCGGAGATAAGCGGAAGATCCTCACAATCCTACCCGATCACCTATCGAGCTGGGGTGGCTGAGGAGGATGGCTAAGAAGATCTTATCCCAAACCCCGCTCTCAATACCGGAGGTTAAACGATTGATGGAGGAGAGGGAGGGGGAGCTTAACTCCATGCAGCTGAGGGTCCTAAACTACGTCAGGAAGTATTCGAAGCTCTCGAGCGAGGCGGCCGAGAAGCTCATCAAGGAGCTCATGGAGAAGTTCGAGCTCACGAGGGAGGAGGCCGTCCAAATAGCCGACATATGTCCGACGCATATCGAGGAGCTGAGGGCCATACTCAGCGGATATAAGAGGCTCGTCTCCTTCCTCCTGTTTTCGGAGGAGAAGATGCGGGCAATATTAGACCTGGTCAAGAAGTATTTGGAGATGGGTGAAGAGGGATAGCTCGATCTAAGCGTGGGGTTGTTGGCCTTTGGTTAGGCAGAAGAAATATGAAGACTTTGCATATGTTTTAGACATCTATCCTGCATCTGAGCTCAAGGCGAGGCTTCCAAACATAACCCTCTCTCGGGGAGAACTTATAGTCCAGCTCTTGGGCGAGGACTTCTTCACCCTGCTCGAGGCCGCGGTCTCGCCAAAGCATAAGCCGCCGATAGGGACTAGGATCTACGTTGGGAAGGATGTTCCAAGGAGTATCCTGAGGATTATTAGGAGGATAAACTACGAGGATCTAACTCAAGGTGCGAAGAATGAGCTTGAGAACGCTGTCAGAAAGATAGTTGAGTCGAATGAGGAGAGGTTCGTCGAGTTCTTCAATAAATGCACCCCTGTGACCCCTAAGATGCATGCGCTGGAACTCATGCCGGGCATAGGTAAGAAGATCGCTCTGAAGATCATCGCGGAGAGGGAGATGAAGCCCTTCGAGAGCTATGAGGACCTGAAGAAGAGGGGAAGGGTTCAGGACCCGGTCGAGATACTCGTCCAGAGAATCCTTCAAGAACTAATGAATCATGAAGAGAGGCATAGGCTGTTCGTGAGGGAGCCTCTCAGAAGGACGAGTCAGCCGCTATGAGGAAGCGGCTTGGCCAACACTTCCTGATAGATGAGAAGATCCTCGATAGAATGGTTCAATATGGCGAGATTGCGGAGAGCGACGTGGTCCTAGATGTCGGGGCCGGGAGGGGGGAGCTCACGGCAAAGCTCGCCGAGAGAGCCGGCAAAGTCATAGCGGTTGAGCTCGACCCAGAATTGGCGGAGGAGGCGCGGAGGAGATTGAGGGGTTATGGTAACGTTGAGCTCCTGGTTGGAGATGTCCTCAAGCTCAAGCCAACTGGCTTCAACAAGGTGGTCTCAAACCCACCATACAATATCTCAAGAAAGCTCCTCGAATGGCTTATCGATGGGGGCGTGGAGAGAATAGTCTTGACCCTTCAAAGAGAGTTTGCATCGAAGCTTGTGGCCGAGCCCGGCTCCATGAAATATCTATACATCTCGTTCCTCTCAAACCTACTCTATGACTCAAGCATCGTCGAATTCATCCCCAGAAACATGTTCAGACCCATGCCTAAAGTCGATTCGGCAATAATCTTGATGAAGAGGAGGAGGGATGCTCGGGAGCTCGGCGAGGATTCTAAGGAGCTCATCAAATTCCTCTTCACGAGGAGGAGGCAGGTGTTAAGGCGCGTACTAAGGGATCTCGCTGGGAAGAGAGGTTTAGCCGCCGACTTAAGCGAGATCTTCGGGGACGAGCTCCTCTCGAGGAGAATCTACCAACTAACACCATCCCAATTACTCTCAATCTCGGAGAAGTTCCTAAGCTTGAAGGCTAAATAGGTGCCGTGAGAACATCTTTGAGGGGAAATTGAGATGAAGGCGAGGAATTGGAGGGCCGCCGAGAGGCCGTACACTAGGGAGGATTATATTCATGGGGCGCCTCAGCCCAGGATAGCGAAGTATACGATGGGATCCTATAAGGAGGACTACACCCATGAACTGCTGCTGATCGCCGAGGAGGATCTGCAAGTCAGGGATGTGGCGCTCGAATCGGCTAGGGTCGCGATAGGTAAGCAGCTCGCGTCGAAGCTCGGCGGAGACAACTTCTTCCTGGAGCTTAAGGCCCATCCACACCACGTCCTAAGGGAGAATAAGATGATCTTCGGGGCACACGCGGACAGGCTTCAGGAGGGGATGAGGAGGGCCTTTGGAAAACCTGTCGGTAGAGCTGCGAGGGTTAGGAGAGGGTCGCCCGTTTTCAGGGTTTTAACCTATAGTAATGGGGTTGAGGAGGCGAAGAAGGCCTTGAGGATAGCGGCGAAGAAGCTTCCTAAGAGGTATAGGGTCTTGATCAGGGAGCTAGCGGCGAGTAAGGCGGCTTGAAGACCCTGAAGATCTTCTTCGATGGATCATCTCATGGAAACCCTGGGCCATCGGGTATCGGGATAATAGTCTTCGATGAGTTTGGGAGAGTTTTAGCTAAGTTTTCAAGGTTTATCGGCTTTGGGACGAATAATGAGGCCGAATATCATGCTCTAATCGAGGCTTTGAGGAAAGCTACGCAGCTAGGTGCGGAGAAGGTGGAGCTATACTCCGATAGCGAACTTCTAGTGAAACAGGTTAACGGAGTGTATTCTGTCAGGGATGAGAAGCTTAAGAGGCTTCATCTAGAATGTCTCCAACTCCTCAAAAATTTCAAGGAGTATAAGATAGGATATGTTCCGAGAGAGCTTAATGTGGAGGCGGATAGGCTTGCGAACGAGGCCATAATAAGGCAGCTAAAAGAGATGGAGAGGTAGAAACTCATATAAGCCGCCTAAAATAAAATCTCCCACATGTCGGGGGAGAAGGCTTCGATCGATAAAAGAAACCTCTTCTTCATAGACCTGGATTGTTTGAAGATACATGTATACGACTCGTCGAGGAGACGTGGCTATCGGAGCCCATTAACGCTAATCTTCCTCCACGGATCTCCCGGACAGATCTCAAACTGGAAATATCAGATAAGTTACTTTGAGGAGAAATACAGGGTGGTGGCTTATGATCAGCGGGGATATGGAAGATCGGATAAACCCATCAAGGTTACGTTGAATGATTATCTCGATGATCTTACATCGCTCATGAATAAGCTCAAGGTATCGGCCGATGACGCGGTTTTAGTCGGCCACAGCTTTGGAGGTATGGTCGCCCAAGCATATGCCAGAGATCACGCCATCAAGGGATTGGTATTGATAGGATCCTTAATTAAGATCAAGCCGGACATCATCGATAAGATAGTCTGGAATCTCCCACCGATATTTTGGAGGAGGTTATTCTTCACCGAGAACCCGATCACTAGGAAGGTGTATAGAGATCTGTTCTTCAGCCCATCTACATCGGATGAGATATTCGAGGAATTCATTCAGGATAACAAGGAGTATCTTGAGAACCTTCCAGCCCACGCGTTCAGATACGTGAAGTTCTTCCAAGATTATGACGCATCTAACTGGCTTCCAGAGGTTAGAGCTCCAACCCTGGTGATTGTGGGAGAGGATGATAAGGTGACGCCGAAGGATGAGAGCATTAAGATTCATGAATTGCTGCCGAATTCGAGGCTTGTGGTCTTGGAGAAAGCGGGCCACCTAGTGCTCTATGAAAGGGCGGATGATCTGAATAAGCTTATCGACGAATTTATCGAGAAGCTATAGATTCGGATGATCGCCGGTTTAGACTCGGAAATATCTGATTTAAGGATGCGCATGGAAGGATTTTAAGCTGGGACTTACATCGTCTACGAGGGGTAGAGAGGGATATGAGCAAGGTTGAGAGGCCGATATTAATGGTTCCAGGGCCGTCGGAGGTTCCGGCGGGGGTCTTGACAGCCGTATCCCTGCATCCGATGCCATATTATGGGAGGAGGTGGGGGAAGATATTTGACGAGGTTAGGGAGATGGCGAAGAAGCCCTTCGGATCATCCGGGGAGGCCCTCCTGATACCCGCCCCGTATTCGGCTGCTCTGGAGATGGGGGTCGCGAACCTCGTCCCACCAGATGGAAAACTACTCGTGATAGTCAATGGATTCTGCGGGGAGAGGATCGTGGATATAGCCCGACATCTAGGTCGAGATGTTGTTACGGTTGAGGCGGATTATGGTCAAATAGTTAAGCCATCTGAACTAAAATCCGCTCTCCAGGAGAACCCAGATGTGAATCTGGTCGCAACCTTACACAGCGAGACATCCACAGGGGTTCGAAACCCTGTTAAAACCTATGGAAAGATCGTTCAAGAGAACAGTAACGCTCTCTTCATGGTCGACGCCTCATCCTCCTACGGTGGAATGGATCTAAGGGTTGATGAGTGGGGTATAGATTACTGTGTGGGCCACTGTGGGATGGCGATCTCGGGCTTAAGCGGGATAACCCCCGTGGCCATCAGCCCCAGAGCCGAGAGAGTCATAGAGGATAGGAAGTGGAAGGTTGCAGCATGGTTCCTAGACCTAAAGGTTTGGAAGGAGTCGATCGATAAGTGGAGCGCGCTCGGCAGACCTTATCCGACCGAGGTCCCAACCCACACAATCCTAGCATTTAGGGAGGCGTTGAGGATCGTCTTAAACGAGGGGCTTGAGAAGAGATATGAGAGGCATATGAAGATGGCTGCCGCCTTTAGAGAAGCTGTGAGGGCGATGGGGTTAGAAACCGTTGCGCCGGACGAATATGCCTCATCGACGATAACCGTGATCAAGGTTCCATCCGGTATGCCGAAAAAATTGCTTCAAGAGATGCTCAATAGATTCAACATACTCTTGGCGAGGGGGATAGGTAAGCTTGAGAATACGACGGTGAGGGTCGGACATATGGGGATGACGGCAAACATACCATACCTAGTCTACACGATAACTGGTCTGGCGTACACTCTTAGGAAGCTTGGGTTTGAGGCGGATGAGGGAACGGCGCTTGAAGCCTTCTACTCTTCACTGGGAACACCTCCATGAAGATTAAAGTCTTAAAATTTTCGATCGATTCCGCAAGGCTCGCGGGGAACATCGTCAGAGCTGGAGGGGTGATAGTCTTCCCAACGGACACCGTTTATGGAATCGGATGCGACCCCTTTAATGAGAAGTCGGTTGGGCGGATCTATCAGATTAAGAGGAGGCCTGGGAAGCCCATGCCGATCCTCGCCAAAGACCTCAAGGACGTCGAGAAGATCGCGGAGATGAATGAGATCGAATTCGAGATCGCCTCAAAGCTGTGGCCTGGTCAGCTAACCATCTTATTGAGGGCGAAGCCGAGCTTTAGAAATTCAAGGCTCGTGTCCGGGGATGGAAGGGTTGGGGTCAGGATACCGGCATCCCTCCAAACCTTAACCATAATCGGGGAGTCGGGAGGGCTCTTGGTCGGAACGAGCGCGAACATCTCAGGACTACCCCCACCTCAAACCATCCAAGAACTGGACGAGGAGATATTGGGTTCCGCGGACCTAGTGATCGATGGCGGGAGATGCTTGATGGGTAAGCCCTCAACCGTGGTGAGGCTTGCAGATAAGGATAGCCTGAGGATTCTAAGACTTGGATCGATACCGGCTGAGAGGCTTAAAGGGATCTGCGAGGAGCTGGGTCTAACGCTTGATATCGAGGGTCGCTATCCTCTCAAGGATTAAGAGGAGGGCTGCTTGAAGCCTCGAATCCGCCTGGACGTTCTCGAGCTCCGATTCATCTATCCCATAGAATTTGAGGGCGCCTCTCACCCTATGCTCCGCCCCGAGTTCAGCCTCCGTTAAGGCTTCTCCGCCGAGGACCCTCAGCGCCGCCTTCCCAACCTCAACCGCCCTCTCCCTGCTATCAGCGAAGATGCAGAATCCAACCTCCCTTGAATCGGGCTTAACGCCGATCCTCTCTAAGGCCCTATCGATCTGGGTGTCGGCCGCGAGCCTTAGGAGAAATTCTATCTCAAGCCTCTTAGATATGTTGACCCCAGCCTTAAATGAGAGGTAGGCCGCAACCATGGCCGCGTGTATCTGTCTCAGCGAGATTATGGGCTCAGCGTCGAAGATTTGAGCCGAAAAGTCTCTCCCCAAGGCTTTTAGATCTTCGAGAACCTTTAAGGGACTTCTTAGAGCCTCTCCTCGGACCCCCCGACAAACGCCTGCCATAACCCATTTATCCCCAAATGATGCGAGGCTCACGCTTAGCCCCCGTGGATTATCGGTATTAAAACTATCTCGTCTCCAGCCCCAACCCTAACCCTCTCAAGTCCTCCGAAGCCCGTAACCTCGACCCCGTTAACTAGGATTAGAACCTTCGGAGAGGGCTCCTTAACCCCTCTTAGAACCTCTTTCTTGAGCCTTTCTGGGAGCATATTTAAGGCCTGTAGAAGCCCGATCTCGCCCTCAACCTCGATCTCCAAGGACTCCGATCCAATAAGCCCTCTCAGAAGCCCGATCAACCTTACCGAGATGAAGCCCCCCATCCCCCAAACCCTCAGGGAGGTGCATCCTCCTCATATATGTCCGCGCAGGTCATCCTCATCATCGGGCGATTTAATATCCATCATCCCCATATTTAAGCGGTTGTCTCTTCTCCAGCCTCCTCGGCCTCCTGCCTCTCGGCCTCAAGCTTCTTGGCGAGGGCGGTCAAGTATCCCGCCACCTTGTTCCTGAGCTTCTTCGAGACCCTTCCGACCAAGACCTCGCCGACCAGCCTCTTATTAAGCTCGAAGTCGGTCGTAACCCTATCTGGGAAAGTCTTTAAGATCTCCCTAGCCAGCACCTTCACCTTCCTAGTCCTAACCCTTCCCATCTCCAGGCTTAAATCCAAGCGGTGGGGAGCGCAATAAAAGGGTTTCCCGGAATCCTTTAAAGCGGGTTCTCCAAAAATCATAACCTTTTTTTATCAATAATTTTTATATATCAATCTCCCCACCATGATAGGGGGCGGGCGGAGATGTTGAGGGCGAGGAGCCATCTTAGGAAGAAGATCCATGTGAGCGGAAATGAATATTATTACATCCATATACCGGCCAAGCTCGCGCACGACAGCCAATTTCCATTCAAGGAGGGGGATGAACTCGCGATATCTGTTGATGTGAATAACTCTCGCATGATAGTCGAGAAGGTGTCGAGGAGATCTATGAGAGGAAAGAGGAGGAGATGATTTCATGAATCTAACTCCACGGGTTTAGCGCGAATCTTATCCGAAACCTCATCAACTATTCGATCAAAATCTAAATCAACCTCATACAAATGTGAGATGCATCTGCAGTCCGTTGATCCGAAGCCTCTGATAGGTTTGAACCTCATGCTTCTTAGTATGTCTGCGATTATGCACTCATATTTTTTCGGTAGATTGTATGCCGCCGCCTTTAGGACTTTGACATCACTCCTAGTCGTTAAGTAATCTATATGCCACTTGACCTTCTTAATCCTCCTCTTATGCCTCTGAATCCTCTTCTCAAGATTCTTCTGACCCGAGCCGACATAGATGTAATAACCCTTCTTAAACTCAACAGCCCCTAGAGATCCAACGTGAATCCTTAGATCGCGCTCAACCATCAACAATAGCAGGTAAACTCCTCTCAAGATCGACGATAACAGAGGTCTCCGAAGATTTAAATGATCCCCCGATCAAAAACCCTTATATGATCTGCTAAAGTTGTTGATGGTGAGAATATGAAGGTTACTGGAGCGCCTGCGAGGCTATTCGAGAGGATCGGAGACAAGGTGGTCGTATGTAAGGCCTGTCCAAGACATTGTAGGCTTAAGCCGGGTCAGGTTGGATTCTGCGGGGTTAGGATGAATGTGGATGGAACCCTCTACCTCCTCGTCTATGGAAAGATCATCGCCGCCCACGTTGATCCCATTGAGAAGAAACCATTAGTCCACTTCGCTCCCGGATCCAAGGTCTTCTCCATAGCCACGACTGGCTGTGATTGGGCATGCCAATACTGTCAAAACTATGATATCAGTCAGAGGAGGAGGGTTGAGGGCGTGGAGGTAACCCCCGAGCTGGTCGTTAAGATGGCTAAGAAGTATGGGAGCCATGGAATCGCATACACCTATAATGAGCCCACGATCTTCATGGAGTTCGCCCACGACATCGGGGTGATCGCGAGGAGAGAGGGGTTGATAAACGTATTCGTCACAAATGGTTACTGGACACCTGAATCCGTTAACGAGGCGAAGGATTTCCTTGACGCCGCGACGGTGGACTTCAAGGGAAACGCGGATAAGGATTTCCTGAGGAAGTTTGCGAGCGTTCCAGATCCGGAGCCGATATTCCAGACGCTCCTAGAGATCAGGGATAAGACGAATATACATATAGAGGTAACGGATCTCGTTGTTCCTAGGATCGGAGACGATCTAAATGCCGCGAGAAGGCTTGTGAAGTGGATCTATGATAATCTCGGCCCAGATATTCCAATCCACTTCCTCAGATTCCACCCAGATTATAAGCTTCTAGATCTCCCGGTGACTCCCGTCAAGACCCTCGAAAAGCATCACGAGATCGCCAAGGAGGAGGGGATGAAATACGTCTATATCGGAAATGTTCCAGGCCATCCCTATGAGAGCACCTATTGCCCCGAATGCGGTAAGGTGGTTGTCGAGAGATATGGATTCGACATCCTCTCATGGAATCTTGATGAGAAGAATAGATGCAAGTTCTGTGGATACCCAATAGCGATTTACGGCAGACCTCCACCCGGATTCATGAGCGACTATAGATTCGTTCCAGTTAGTTGGGGATTATAGCCCGGCCTCGGCGAACCCTAGCAGGGCGATGTTCCCTATATTCACGTTCTTCAAATATCTCTTCGCAGCCCTATAGCAGCTCTCAACCTGTTTCTTTGGGGTTACTGTCACATCGCTCATCATGAAATCGGGATGGAATATTAGGAGGCTGTATGGTATCTCTGGATCTAGGCTTGCTATGAACTCAGCTATCCTCGAAACCTCGTATTCATCGACGTAATGTGGGACGAGTAGGGTTGTGGCGGCCAAGACGGGGACATCCCTCCTCCTCTCATAAAACTCTCGATAGATTAGCTCGAAGTTCTCGAATGTCCGTTTGTTATCTCTTCCGGTCAGGGCCATGTGAACACTAGGGGTGAAAGCCTTTAGATCGAATTTTATGTTTCCACCGCTCTCATATGATAGTTCAGCCGCCTTCTTAACGAGATCCGGGTTTCCAGACCCATTCCACTCAAAACATATCCTCATAATCCTGCCGCTGGCCTTCTCCTCCAAGATGAGCCTCGAAGCATTTATCGCGAATGGGAGCTGGGGTTCGGGGGTCCCGCCGAACCAGCACCAGCACGTTATCCTCCTATCTCTAAGGGTTAAGTCCACTATCTCCCTAACATGAAC
>Ga0190310_1000040_pt1 | contig 46835 bp, 37 predicted proteins | sample 48700778_MG_FD_165059 | JGI IMG/M metagenome (GOLD analysis project Ga0190310, IMG submission 165059) | Hydrothermal vent sediment bacterial communities from Southern Trench, Guaymas Basin, Mexico - 4870-07-7-8_MG | ecosystem: Environmental > Aquatic > Marine > Hydrothermal vents > Sediment ... | reverse complement strand
ACGTTGGTCTTGTTGAGGTCTGTGATGAAGCGTTGGTCAGGATATCTCGTGTGATGATTAAGCTGCATGAGAGGGGGTTTAAAGTTGTTAGGGATCTCCTAGAGCGATTATTGGATTCGCTACTTAGGATTCTAAATTTTTAGACACAAGAGGCGTTGGAAAGAGAAGATACATCGAGGTAACAAAGATTCTTGCGGAGGGCCCTAAACGATGGAAAGAAGTAAAGACGCTCTTGGAATTGCGGTTGAAACGTAAAATTCCAAATAATCAACTATCCAAATACCTTAACGAACTTAGAAAGTACGGATTTATAATGAAGCAAGAAAACAAGTATCTAATTCCAGGTCCCATCCTCAGGTATGCAGTACTCACTAAGTTTTGATGGTAGCTATCACAAAGAATTCCTAAATACACATTATCAATTAGCAATGAAACGCAAGAATCTCAAAATCAAAAGTTGAAAGTCTAAGAACTTCAGATAAGCAAATATACACGATGAAAAATATTTCTAGGCACGATAATGTTCAGAAATACCCTCAAATTTCAATGCAGAAAAATTGAGAAGACATAGCAGTAATGACCCGAATGATGCGGGGGGCGGGATTCGAACCCGCGCAGGCATACGCCACTCGGCCCTCAACCGAGCCCGTTTGACCACTCCGGAACCCCCGCGAGTATATATGGTTAGAAAATTTTTAGTTCTATTGAGTTAGATTAAAGGGAATATGACTTTTAAAAGGATACTTGTACTGTTATGATTCCTTGTTTTTCTGGGAGTTTCCAAACTGACCTAGGGGTTTCATATGGTTCCCTATGACTCGAAAGGTCTTAGACTTCTTAGAGAAGTATTGGGTGAGGATACCATAATAAAAGTTATACGTGATATGAATACTAAAGAGGCGGCGAGAGTGCTTCTTAATAAACTTTATCTCACGAATCTGTTCCCGCCGCTTAGAGATCTGCTTCCCGCATTAGCAACAGTAATTTTTGAGCCACTAAACGCAAGAGTAAATTTTCTTGAGGATTTTATCGCCCGAAAAGGCCTTCTTTCGAGGATATGGATTAGGGATCAAAAGTCTGAAGAGCGTTTCGTTAGGAATCTCAGACTCGTTCAAGGTTTGAGTACCAATGAGTTTCTAAGAGTTTTTATTTCCCTCATTGGAGATGGAGCAAGCGCGAAAAATTGGAATCTACGGCATAGATTTCTCATCGACGCTTTGTTTGTCCTTAATGCCTACACTAGAAGGCTATTATCTCAAAAGCCTGAACTCATACCCTCCCCGAATCTAGCGTCGAGGATAGATAAGTATAGAAAATCAGAGCTTTCTCCTAATGAAACTTTGAGCGCCATTGTTAGGACTATTTATGTAGCTTGGCCTAAATATGTTTTAGAAGATATAGACTTTGCGCTTAGATTATCAAAAGGTGCGCATCTACATAATCTCTCTGCGGATCTTCTTCTCGAGTTTGTATCTGGGGACTCGCCAGAACTCATCAAAATCTTGAATCTAGTAACATTTCTTTATATGAACCCTCCAGCAACCAGATATATAGGGGAAAGAGTTAGACTAAATCTCATTAAATTTCTACTCCGAAAATACCTTATGGAGAGGACTGAGGAGATTTATGGATGGATAACATCGTTTCGAATGGCTACTAACCTAGACAGAATAGACTTGCTAAACTTACTGACAATTTATAGGCTTGCAACAATACATGGTGGACGGGTTGCCTTAAGACTTCTGGAGAAGCTATATGAGGATATAGAAACAACAGCCCCCCTAGCTATACTTCTCCTAATTTTCGCTGGATATCATGGACGAGAACTCGATACGATAATATCTTCAGCTATTCGAAGAAATAGAATTGGTCTTAGACTTATTAATGAGGCCCTCATCGGCTCCGGTCTTAAACCCCATGGGATAGCAGTGCCGATTCCCTGGGAGTTGTATGGCCCTGTTGATAAGCTTCTCAGAAATAGTGAGCTAGCTATCAAATATTACAAAAGTTCCCATACGGCTCCTCCGCGAAGACTATTACAACTCACCACATTACTAAGGAAAATTCATAATGTTCTTAGTCTCAAATCCAGGGATATATCCGATTTGAAGGAACTTAAGAAAACATTGGAACTCCTATTAGAAACTATTAGCCAGGGACACGAGTTTGTATCTGACATCAGAAGGAGTTATGGGGTCCTACCTGGCTTCTTCCGGATAATAAATGATGTATTGAAAATTCATAAGAAGCACAGTGACCGATGGAGCTACTTGTTGCTAAGAAACTATCTCAACTTCGTAACCAGAAACCCCCAACTCTTTGTAACATCAGCGCTTAGTACTGATATAGATATGCAGACACCCACAATATTCCTAGTTGTAGATGGTCTCCGCTATGACGACCTCACACTTAGATTGCTTCCTAAGCTAAGGAAACAGGGATTCAAAATCATTAGAAGGGAATCAAAAATTTCTCTTCTCCCATCGATAACTATGATATCCAGACGCGGCATAATTTCTGGAGTGTTTCCCGAACTGCTTATGCTCTCAACAAGAAACCTCCGAAGAGAAGATGAGATCCTCACAAGCAGATTTGGATCTAACATTGAGATTTATTATGGGCCTATAGCAGTCATTTACAATAAGTTCACAGCAAAAGAAAAACATCCAAACAGGATTATTGTGGTTCTAAGTGAGCTTGAAAAATCTATGCATGGAGCATCAGAAAGCGTTTTGGCTCACTTCGTGGATGAGTATCTCGACAACATGATGGAACTGATAATGCACCTAACGATAACACTCACCAGAAAAAACAGAAAAGTACGAGTAGTAATATGCTCAGATCACGGCTTGGGAGTATTCCCAAAGTTCTACGACTTATCGATATTCATAGATAAACTTGCAGAAAGGAGACTTATCGACCGCTCATTGGAACCCTTAATTAAGGAGCGCTTCGCGGCAATTCCGTTTCAAGGGCCACAACAACTAGTAACCGCTCAACAGATATATAACTCTGATGATGAATTTCGAACCTCCTTCTGGGTAGTATCTGCAGAAAGCCTTGGTTTCAGAGAAGTTGAATTTTACTCAAAGGGCACAAAATTAATAACAAAAATAAGACCTGGATCTCAGGTAGCGATAATCTTCGCGAAAGGGCCTAGAAAATTTGTTAGAGGACGGGGTACAATTTATCATGGAGGTGTATCACCAGAAGAAACCCTTAGCTCTTACGCCGTACTCGAGTACGAGATTTAGATTTTCTCCGAGATTTTTGCTTGGTCTCTTTTTTCTTTGTTTTGGGAGCCCTCTTAAGCTTCGAAACCATCTCGAGTATCTCTTTTAGGACAAGACGCATAGACTCGCCAAGACCGTGATCGGCAGACTTTAAAAGCTTTATCGCATCTTCAATTATTTTTGTTCCACACCGATTACGCTTAATATAACCTTCGAGTACATTGTAGTATTTGTAGGCACTCATGACATCATCGTCTCTCAACGCACTTATTATGTCTCCTATTATCTCAATAACAATTTTCTCATCGCAAACCATTTTAGACATCACTAAGTATTCTCCAAAAGACTAATAAAAAGACGACGTTTTTTAAGCTTTTCTCTAAGTTTCTTGAGAGTCCCCGAACAATACAGATCATTCATCACAACTGGGGTACCCTGAATATCCCTTAGGAGTACTAGCGCGACCCTAAGACGACGTAGATCCTCTCTTAAGCACCTAATTATACAGAAACCTCGTTGAGAATCATATTCCTCCACTCTGAAGCTTACGTCACCGAATGAACCAAATAGTTCGTAGATTTTATGTTTAAGTGCCGAGATAAAACTCTCCTTCCCTATGTTTTTCTCTGAGATTATTTCCAATGCCAGCCATCTATATTTCTGCCTTATCAAACGAAGCACCAAAACATAACTCCCACAATTTTCCATAAACTAATAAATCAATAGCTCTTTAACCAGCTAAGAAAAAATTAGAAAGAAGCCGCACCAAAAAACACAAGAAATGCCGCTGCAATTAGTGGAAACAACAGGTTATCATTTAAATTTAAACCGAATCCACCATTCACAAAGTCAAAGACAGCTATGATTAAGGCTGCGGGTACAGCTACCCATCCAACGAAGTAATATCCTACAATAATTCCCGCAATAAGATTTGCGACCGTGCCCTCTACACTCCTATCACCAAATTTTATTCGATGTAGCCTCATTCCAATCAAGCAAGCAACGAGATCCGCCAAGAAGCCCATAGCTATCGCAGCTGAAACTATCACATCATAGGGGAAGAAGAATAGTACAACCAAGTATATCGCCACGGCCGAGTAGAAATACGATGCTAATTGATTGAGCTCCTTCTCCCTCAGCAAACTTCCGAACAAAGTAGGCTTGAAATTAAGTCTCAGAAATTCTATTACTGAAAATAAGATGAGTAAAGAGAACACAACCGCAAACAGCAAGAAACATAGGAAACCATCTACACGTTTCTCAATCATAATCCCAAAGGTCACATAGGTACCATCAATAACTATTTCATATATTTGCCGATAAATCTCCCTAGGAACAAACATAGCTAGTGCTACAAAATGAAAAGCTTTTCGCTTAACCTCATCGAGATACGTCCTATTCTTAACGGCGTCCACATGAGCATTTCTACTAGCAAAAATCACTACAAGCATCGCCATAAAACCTACTGTGGGTATTATGAACATAAGAGCTACCATAATGAAATACTCTTCCGCGGTTGAGAAAGGATCCGCTAAAATGACATGGAGAAGACCAAGCACCATAAAACATAGCAAGAGAAGCTCATTTTTCAGATTAGAACGCTTCCTCAAAGAGGTATAGCCAATAAGCATTAAAGTTAAGACCTGTAACATTATCAGGAACACAACATGCACCGGTGGACCGGAGGACTAAAAGTTCAACAAAGCTCTTTACAGCCCAAAACAACGAAACAAGCTATGTTCTATATCAATCCAAAAATTAAAGAGCGGAAGTATATACCAGAGCTCTAACCAGACACAGAGTTTATAAGCGCTCTAATAATACGTTTTCCACGATCAGTCAACCTTATCTTCCATGCATGAACCCGAGGAGATATCCTTCTAATAACAACATTTATCAGCCCTGCCTTTGTTAGGATCATTATCGTGTTCCTAACAGCCTTATACTTTGAGAATCCTATGTGTGCTAGGATTTCATAAAGTTTCATCTCTCCATACTTATCCAGAAGATATAGTATTAGTATTGAGAAAGGTGCGGAGAGAGCTTGAAGTATTACTTCTAGCACCATACACAATCCCATTAAATCCAGTCACAAAAAAAGTTAAAATAAAAAAAAGAATTTCACAACATACTGAGGCGATCTAACTGATCAAGAGAAACTTTAGAGGCCTTCCAATATAGCATCATTATTCACAAACACAGTTTCTTGTGAATAAAACCTGTTAAGATTGTGAAATCGTTGACTCTACCTCACAAGCTCTCTCCAGTGGAAATGAGGGGTCTTAAAAGGCTCGGATAGAAAATACCCCCTAGTAAGCAATCATAATGAAATATGGTAATAGGAACCTGCATCAAGAGAATTTAGAGGAAGCAAATTCCATGAGAAAACCCACGGCCCCCATATTTCCTATGCGGTTAAGTATTGTACATTCACAGGTTAGACATAATACATATAAGATACATAGAGGATACACCTGCTATATGATTCTACATATCACCACTAGTGAGTAACCATAAACGTAGATCATAGAGGATCCAAATTTTATGTTCGTCCACACCTCGTTCGTTTGCCTTCTTAGGATGTTCTACTATACATGTCCTTTCGCTCTAGCAATGTTTGGTATTCTAGCAGGTTCACTGGAAGGTATGGGGTCTTACTATTCACATGTGAAAAAACTATTTTCCCTTCGGAAGTTCATGATAAGCTCCTCTATTTATTTCCGATCTGCGTAAGTTTTCCATGACTTGTGTAGTCTTAATGTATATTGCTAGGAGCAGAAGCACTATGGATTCCCTGCTCGTCCTATATTTCGGTGTATTAATACGCGTATTTCTTATGTATGATACGCGATTTACACTTCACTTTAATATTCACAGAGCGGGAATAATATGGTACCTGTGGTAGAGAGTTAATGCCTACACTACATATCAAAGTGAAAGTGGGAGATGCCGAGATAGAGATAAAGGCTGATGGAACACTGGATAAGGATACTGCTAACACAATTAAAAGCGTTTTAGCTCCTTTGACATCCAAAATATCATCGGCTATGAGTAAAGATGGAGCTTCAAAGGATGGAGATTTGGGTGAGAACGATAATGGTTATACGGAAGGTATGAATTTGTATGCTAAGTTTCGGGAGCTTATTCCCAATGTATTCAAGTATGGCCAGTGGTTTACCTCTCTCGACGCTAAAGAAGCATTTCACGACACATATGGTATCCTCCTAAAATCCTCTACTGTGACAACTTACCTTAGAAGGTTGGAGGAGGAAGGTATTCTTATCTCAAGAAAACAGGGTCGTCTATTACAATTTAGGGTTGCTACTCCTCTCTATGCCGTTATAGGATCGAGATCTGAAGAACCAAAATACTGAGTATTTAGTGGCAGCAATATTTTTTATGTTGAGAGTTCTTTGTTCCACTCGAATACCAGGTATCTTACACTATTATCGTAAACACATGCGAGTACCCAAAGTTTTCTTACGCTCCATGAAAGCCTTCCTGCACGGAGAAAATCCTGTCCTCGGAGTTTTGTATTTGGGCTAAATACACTTACGGCGAATGGCGAATGGTCTATTCCTGGGCCATAGACATAAACTACAAAGTCTGCACCGTACTTTAAGCCTGTCCGCACTATAAATCCTCGGTCTCTAAGATCTGCATAAACCCTGTATTTGGCTTCGAAATCATCTACGATCTCCGAGGCGATTCTATAGATGTTTTCTGGTGTCAGCTCTTTATCGTTTTGCCTTATCTTTATTGCTCCACGTTCCAGTAGATACAAAGCGTCATAGAAGGAGAGTTCATACGGCACATCGTATTTCACAGGTTTGGGCTTTCTTATCCCTAGAGGTTTTCCAAAGAAGCCATTTTTATATAATATTGAGCCCGCATCGGGGTCCCAGATAATTATCCTCTTTCCGACTAGATAGGCCTTGATATTAGATTTTCGTATTGTAGAGAATTCCTCTAATCGTTTTCTTATGAGATCCTCTGGTAGTCCCTCGAGGTATACTTCGGTTTTCTCTATAGATGTATTCACGTTATGGCACCTCTTCGAGTAGGATGCTTAGAAGCAAAGCCATTCGAACATATACGCCATACTGAGCTTGTTCGTAATAGAGCGCATATTTTGTATTGTCGAGCTCTGGTGCTATTTCATCCAGCTTTGGTAGTGGATGTAGGATTCTTAGATGTTCTTTTGCTTCGGATAGAGCTTTGAGTGTGACTCTGTATGCTCCCTTGACTCTGTTATATTCCATTATGTCTGGGAATCGCTCCTTTTGGATTCTTACTACGTATAGTACGTCTAATTCGGAAATAACATCATTTAGTCTCTCCACAAGCTCAAATCCTATGTTCGACTCTAACAAGTAATCTAATATGAATTCTCTCGGACGTAGAAGTGGCGGTGAGATCAGATACAATTTTTTCGGCTTAAAATTTGCGAGGCCTAGTAGAAGAGAATTTATTGTTCTAGCATACTTTAAGTCGCCAAGAACACCTATCACTAAATTGTCTATTGTTCCAAATTCACGATAGATCGTGTAAAGATCTAGCATTGTCTGTGTTGGATGCTGAAATTTTCCGTCTCCTCCATTTATTATTGGTTTTCTGCAAATCTCAGCGGCGTACTTTGCTGCGCCATCGGCGGGATGTCGTATAACAATGATATCCGAGTATACCTCCAACATCTTAATCGTATCTTTGAAAGATTCCCCTTTTTTGAGTGATGTTTTGGAGGGCTCAACGAAACCAATAGCTTGTCCTCCTAAACGCTTAATAGCACTTTCAAAGCTAAGTCTAGTTCTCGTAGACGGTTCAAAGAAAGCGTAGCCAAGTATTTTTCCCCGAAGTGTACCGAAGTATCTTGAGGGGTTTTCTAGTATCCTGTCTGTAATCCTAAATAGAAACTCGAGGTCCCTTCTTTTGAAGTCTGTTATTGAGATTATATCTCTCATGTGGAAGGGGCTCTTCATCTATTGACACCGACCACAAAAAATATCTGAGCTATTCAATAATACTTATGTACCTATTATGTACCTACTTATTTTCTCGCTAAGTGGAACCCTATTCTTCGAGGGATGCACACAAATGTTTTATCATAATGTTGTGCTGAAAAAGTTGGTGTTACTAGGTCGGTTCAATAATGCCGTAGAGAGATTTCCAGGTCGCTTGCAGTATTTTTGTGTAATAAAATCTTCCCAACTCTACTTCTTGGTCCACATACACAATTCTATTATTAGGTGCTCTTCCAAGAGAAGCACCTCTTTTTTCCAAAAATAATACCTTGAGAACTCGACCTACAAATTTTCTATTTTGCTCTAAAGAGATAGTCCTAACAATCTGCGAGATCTCATAGGATCTCTGCTTAGCAATTTTGCTATGAATCTTAGGTCTAAGTCTTGTGGACGGGCAACCAGGTCTATCTCCATATCTAGAAATATTAACAACATCAGGTTTTAGCTCCTCAAGAAGACGTATTGTTGCTTTATGGTCTTCTTCGCTTTCGGTTGGGAAAGCGACTATTATATCAGTAGCTATTGTCGAGTCTGGGCCAAGAACTCTTCTAACCCTGAAAAAAAGCTCTCTATACTCATCCACTGTGTAGGGTCTATTCATAAGTCTTAATATCCTATCCGAACCTGATTGCACAGGTATGTGCACAAATTTGTAAATTCTTTCCTCCTCTTTCATTAATGGTAAGAGTCTGTCGGCAATTCGGCTAAAGGTGTTTGGAGATGCCATCCCAATACGTATCATAAACTCGCCCTCGATTTTCAAAATCTTCTCTAACAGCTCTACGAGATCTGTGCCTATATCGATACCGTAGGCCGCGGTATCATGAGCCGTAATTCGAATCTCTTTGGCTCCTTGCTTTATAAGTCTCTTTACTTCTTCGACTACTAGGTCAAGAGGAATACTTCTAACCGTGCCCCAGATGCGTTTATCTATGCAGTATGTACAATTGTTTGTGCACCCAAAGGCGATAGGAATTATACCTATAAGAGGATTTTCGATGATGCGTTTAGAAGGATATTGTATGCTTAGCTTTAAACCTGTTCGTATAATAGGTTCTTCGGCGGTTTCGATTTCCCGTATTAATCCGTCTATTGGGACGTCAAATAGATGTTGAATACTTATCAGATGTGCGCTCCTTACAAGTTTAGCAATGCGTGCTGGATCAGACTCCGCTAAGCATCCAGTGATTATGACTTTTTTTCCAGCTCTAATAAGTCTACGTGCGAGGGCTATGCCCCTATCCTCAGTCGGTTTTTTCACGGCACATAGATTAAGGATCACTATATCAGCGGCATCTAGATCCTCTACAAGGATATTCCCGAATCGTGCTTTCAGCATTTCTCCCAAGGCTTGATTTAGTGAGCACCCCGTTACATAGACAGCAATCTTCACCATACAACACTCCTCAACAGGTTTGAGCTCCATACAGAGTAAACATCATTTTGGAATAGCTTTATTTGTCATTCTAATAGCGGAATGGACTGTGGTAAGTCTATTTCAAAAAATCGATTTTATCTCTGGTTTAAATCAGTTGATTATACAAAACGGACAATCAGTAGTTGGAATTTTATTGAGGTGCTAAGGCATAACATATAGGTGAACAAGATGTTCCTTCCGTCCGAAAGAGCACCAGGTGCGTACGATAGAAGTCGCGATTTGCGAACTGTCGGGCCAGCTGCTCGCGGTTTCATGTCATTTAGCTCTCCTCGCCAAGATCACTTTTAAAGTCGACATGTGTCGTAAAACTGTTTTCGTTAGCTGATTTTGGTGGCTTCTAATATGCGTCGATCAGCACTAGGGAGATCAGATAGTAGATAGCTTCGAGGAAAAAGAGAAACAAAAACAGCTGAAAGATGAACACATTCTCACCCCCACAAACAAAACACCAAAAACATATATGCGGTTCTTGCGCAGTTTTTCTAAGACAGAACAAAAACAACACAAGCAACATCAAACAGAAACAACATGTTTTTGTGCAGTTTTTTGTGGGAGCCGCTGAATATTTCTTTCCCCGCAGTGCGTTCTGTACATTCGAAAAAACGCATGTGTTCTGTGTCGCGCTACGTTCTGTGTATTCGAGATACTCTCTTTTTTGTTTTTAGGTCTAGGCCGGTGGCTCTTCCTCCACGGTTTCCTCTCTCTTCCTCTGGCAACCCCATTATCGCCTCTATTATCCTTCTTACTTCTTCCTGCCGTTCTGAGTACTGGTTAGTGAGTTTTTAGTTTTGTTTCTGTTCCTCTTTTTCCTCGACGTTGTCTGCCTGTCTGATCTCTCTAGTGCTTATCGTCGTGTGTTAGAAGTCACCAAAATTGGCAAACGAAACTAGTTTTGCGACTCTCTATAACTGCTTAAATTTTTTCTTTCTACTTTTTTCTATGGGTGCTGTGGATGCGGAACATGGTTGTGGTTCCCTGCGACTGGGCCAAGGCGACATACCCAATATACTTCGTGGATGCGGAATCAGGAGAAACACTGCACATCGTGAGGATAAAGAAGAAGCCCTGGGCAAACATAGAGGAACCACACATAACAAATGGCCCCGACGACTACCACATATCACCAGACGAGAAGAGACTGCTCATGCGTGCGGGATCGGCGGCGCTCGTATTGGATCTGGATAGCTTCGAGGAGGTCTACGAGCCATATATGCAGAGCTGGTGGTTCTTCCGCAGACCAAACCTAATGAGGAAGTTTGAGAGGCTCGGCGGAGCCCTCAGCCTGCTAAATAGGAAAGTTATAGAGAGAGAAATCGGGTTTCTCCCTTGGGAGGCCATGCTTGGTGGATGGCGCGGTGGCTTCCCAGATAATAACCATGTGACTGTGTGCACCTACAAGGAGGTTAGGACATACGATTTGAGGTCCGGCGAGCTCATCGCCGCAGAGACCAATCCGTATTTCCTCAAAAGTATATTTGAGTCCGCTATGGGAATATATGAGGGGCATACCCCCCTCGGTGTCAGCAGTGTTAAGCTTCCTCCAGCACCCTTCACGATCGCAGCGTCTCTCCTCTCCAAATATAAGGCCTGGGGCTGGCTCCATGCCCCATCCTTGGACTCCTCAATGAAAGCCCATCCATATCCCGGTGCTCCTAATCGCATTGTCTGCGGTTTGCTTCGTGTCTCTTCTCGTGATTGGTTTGTTCTTCCCTACGACTTTCTGCGTGGTGAGGTTCCCGGTTGGCATGGTTTTGACTGTGATGGCTGGCCCATTCCCATGTATGGGCTTGGCCGAAAAATTGCTGAGGAGTACAGGGGTTTTGTTGAGGATTGTGTTGGTGGGCGTGTCGTTGAGCTCAATGTTATGCCGTCTTTTAGTTTTGGTGTTGATCCTGGTGGGCGTTTTGTTGTTTTGGCGTTTGATGTTGATGGCACATATGGTGCTGAGCGTGATGTTTTCTTTTCTTTCTTTGTTGTTTGGGTTGATCTTCGTAGTGGCCGTGTTCTCCATGTGTTTTTCCAGGATCCCAGGCATCCCTGCAATGGTGCTCCTCTCAGCGTGAGGGTGTTTTCGGGTGGTGTGAGTGTTGTGTATCTTGCTGGTAAGCAATTCGCTGTTTTTGATTCCTCTTTCCGTCCCATCTACTTTTTGTGTGATGAGGAGGTAGATACTGTTCAAGAGCGTTTTGGGAGGGTTTCTGGTGTTACTGGGTATTTCCACGAGTATCCTGCTGTGGCTCCTGATCTTCGTGGTTTTGTTTTTCCTTTCTTTCGGACTACCTGGGAGTTTAAGGAGGCGGGTATTTTCAAGGATGGCCTCCCAGGGGAGTTTTTTGATGATTCTCGCTACTATGCTCTCTCTGAGCGCGCTCGTCGTGAGTTTAGGACTCTGTACCTGGCTTTCTTCGACTGGGACTTAGAGCTAATGAGCTATGTGAGGATCTACGATGAGGAGGAGAGATATCTCAGTGTAGATGGAAGCGTATTCTGGTTATGATTTTCCGGGTTCCTCTCCTAGTTCTCGGTTTTTGCCTACAGTTGTCTGTTTTTAAATCAGCTGACATAGACTAGAAACTTCTAATCATAAGCTGTAAAAACTCATAAATTTTAAATTACTAAGAAAAATGAAAGCCAAAAAACAAATGCGAAAGCAAAACTCGTAGTAAAGAAAAAAACAGCAAAACCAACCCCCAACACACACCACAGAAAAAAACTAGAATATCTAAGACCCCACAACACAAAAACAGATTTACCTCCAATTTAAAACAGCTAATTATAAAAAAACAGACATTAGTAATCAGCAAACCAACCAACATATAAATATAACACACATGATAGTAATAGGTGAACAAGATGTTCCTTCCGCCCGAAAGAGCACCAGGCGCATACGATAGAACGCCGGTGATGTATGACCCGCGTGGTAGGATACTCCAAATATTGTATGCGAGGAGGGCTGTTGCTCAAGGTACTCCTAGTTGTGGTATAATTTTTAAGGATGGGGTTGTTTTGGCTGGGAAAAGGAAGATGTCAGTATTGCTTATGCCTAATAGGAAGGTTTTTCAGATTGATGAGAATATTATTGCTACGTTTGCGGGGTATAGTAGTGATGGGATGTTTTTGATTGAGAACGCTAGGGACTACGCAGCGTCGCTAAGATTTGTCTATGGGAGCGAGAAGCCTGATATCTATGTGGTCGCCAGATATATTAGCTCAATAATGCATCAGGCAACGTTATATGCGGGGCTTCGTCCATTGGGGGTGTCGGTAATACTTGGTGGGAAAGATTTATCTGGTCCACGGCTATTCTTTAGTGACCCTGGTGGATCTACGGTGGCTTGGAGAGCGGGTGTTATTGGGCTTAACGCTAAATTGGGGGAGAAGTTTCTGGAGGAGATATTTAAGTTGAATTCTCCTGATCAGATATCCTTTGAGGATGCTGTCAAATATGCTATTACTGCGATATCGATAGCTCTTGGGTATGTTCCTACGCCAACTGAGATTGAGATTGGATATGTGAGGGGAGAGGAACCAGCAAGTATTACTACTGCGGATACTGCTGAAATAAAGGATCTATATGGGGAGTCTAAAAGTTTGTTTGAGGAGTGGAAGAGTAAGATTTCGGCTACTGAAGAAAAGGAGGAATCTGAAGGGGAGGAGTAAGACTAGGGGTGTGGATGATGTTTGGTAGGGAATTTCTAAAGGACAATAGAGTCTTCCATGGTACTACAACGGTTGGCTTGGTGTTCAAAGGTGGTGTTGTTATCGCTGCTGATAAACGTGCATCTGCGGGATCGATAATAGCGTCTAAAAGAGCTGTCAAAATTCATAAAATCACAGACTACATAGCTATGACTATTTCTGGTGCTGTGGCAGATGCTCAAGTTCTTGTTCGGTGGCTCCGTACTCGGGCTCAAGTTTTTCGGCTAAACGTTGAAAGGGAGCCTACAGTTATAGAACTGGTGAGTCTTCTCTCAAATGTCATGCATTCCTACTTTAAGAGATTGATACCCTTCATCACACATTTTATTGTTGGGGGGGTGGATATATCTGGGCCGCATATAGTCTTTCTTGATCATGCGGGTAGTATGCAGGAGGAGAAATTTATTGCTACGGGTAGTGGTTCGCCTATGGCGCTGGGTGTTCTGGAGGATGGTTTTAAAGAAGATTTGACTCGGGATGAGGCAATAAGACTTACGTTGACAGCTCTGAGATCGGCTATACTTAGGGATGTTTTTAGTGGGGATGGTATAGATCTCGCAGTTATTACGCGTAAGGCCGGCTTTAAGAAGCTTACTCCTAAGGAAATAGATAAGTATATCAAGATGTCGAGTCTCGAGGTATCAACATAGAATCGGAACCGTTATCCTCCTAGGAGCATTACCTATTTTTCTAGGTGACTGAGGATGGGTAAATGGCTATTTGGTATCCCTGTTAGTGCCGATAGGATCCGGGTGAGGGTACGGGGGGTTTACTCTACGGCTCTGACGAGATTTTTCTTATCCCAGGGATTTGAAATAACACAACCGAGTCCTAAGGTGTGTGAGAGGTTTAGTTTTGAAAATCCACAGTACTTAAGCCCCCATATAGACATAAAAGCTAAGGGCTCAAGAGCGATTGTTGAGAGCTTAGAGCGATTTACTTCCACGTTTAAGAAGGTCTTATTGGAGAATTTTGATGATGTCATTATCTACCAGGAGCCGTACACAAGAAATAGCATCTGGAGAGGCGTTGTGACCAAAAAGCTTAAAGATGGGTACCTAGTACGATTTTCATTGAATCAAGAGGGGTTCCTACCAAATGAGGAGGCGCAGCAACAATACAGGGAAGGCGACCTAGTGGTTGTTGAGGTGAAAGACTATGACCAAAAGAACGGCAGGGTTGTTCTCACGGAATTTATCTCAATACCTGGTGAATATGTGGTTTTAGTTAAAAAGGAGATGGTTAAAGTTTCAAGGAAAATCAAAGGGACACGTAAAATAGAGCTCCTAGACATAGGTAATATTCTGAGACCTCCGGGTTGGGGCGCTATTTTTAGAACATCGGCTATGTATGCTTCTTTAGACGCTATAAGTGACGAACTCAAAAAGCTTCAAACTCATGCTGAAGAGCTTCTTAGAAACCTAGAGAAGGTACCTGCTTTTACTCAGATACGTGAGGGAATAAACCTATTAACTATATTCTTTCCCAGCAATGCTAAGAGGCGACTGGATGATATCCGTTCCGAAGTAGTCCCAACATTGAAGGGTCATCACTGGATAAAAACTTTGGGAAGGGCACCGAGCCTTCTTGTCGACTTTCTAGAAGAAGTGGGATATCGCTATTCGAATGTAGGTATTGGTGAGCTTTCGCGAGTAACAATTGACTTCATTAAGAAGAACCTGTTGCCTAAGAAAGGAGATGTTGTATCAATACATCATATAAAGCCTTCGATGAAAAGGATAGTTCTAGGTCCAGCGAAAGTCATTGATGTGAAAGAAGCGGATGGTCATCCCGAATATGTGATGTTTAGAAGATTTTCCGCGGGTGGATATTACGATGGGATAAATGCTCCTAAAGAGTCCGGAGATTTCGGAATAACCGTTGCTAGGGAAGGAGACACAAAACTTCTGACTGTGTATTATGACATGAACCTGAATCTCAAGGGGGTCTATATTAATGTTAATTCGCCAATAGAGATATATCCACACTCAATACGATATGTGGACCTTGAAATAGATGTTGTTAGAACATATGAGGGTGATATTATGATTATAGACCGGAAGAAACTTGATAGATATGTTGGACAAGGCGTTATTTCGAAGAAGCTATATGAGTTCGCTACGGAAAAAGCACGGGAATATAAAGCATGGTTAGAGACGACTGGCTTGGACTATATAAATGAGCTATACGAAACTGTCCGGGAGGCCATAGAAGAGGAACTTATAGTGTCCTAATCAATCCTCGCCGAGAAGATCTTCTATTTTTGTTAAAAGTTCTTTTAAACCATCTCCTGAGATTCCCGAGACAGGCCATACATCAAGTTTTATCGCCCGCGGGTCTATTTTTCTTATGGCGAAAGGAAGGTTTCTGTCCTGGATCCGCAGTAATATTTGTCGGGGGTTATTTAGTAGGTTCCATATTTTCTTCATTTCTGATGGTGGTAACATATCAATTTTTGTTAGAGCGCCTAGCATGGGTATATATATTCTTAGTGAAACGCTAGCGGCGAGCAACAGTAGTGAGAGCATCGAACTCGCATCAGAGCAAAGAAAAGGATCGAACAGAAATAATGCTAATGCTTTATTATCTGGGATGTCTAGTATCGCTTCTTGGAGGAGCATCATCCCCGCATGTCTAAACACAAATAGTTCCAGTTGACCTGGTGTATCGACTACAAGTATTTCTGGTCCGCTTTCCACAACCTCTCGCTTTATCCGGCGGCTGAACTTAACAGCAATATCTATAGAAGCTATAAGCCCACCATTTGGTCCTAAGCCGAATCGTCTCATAACGCGTTCAGTTCTTACGTAGCGCCTGATATCGATATCAGGTTCATCATATGGATATACCACTGCTGCTGGGTCTAGATTTAAAATTAACGCGTCAAACCCCATGTCGCGCAGTAAGTAAGTAAGAGCTCCCGCTAAAACAGATTTTCCGGATCCTGCAGGCCCTAATAATATTATTGTGCGCAATGTGGATTCACCCTCAATCTTATTTTAATCTCGCAATAGCTCAATATATTAGCTGGCGAGGAAAACAAGGAATATGGTATCGGTGTATGAGTCATGAGGAAGGAGCGGAGAGTAGTTATAATTGATAGAGACAGATGTAATCCTAAGAAGTGCCCCTATAACTGTATGAACGTATGTCCACCTCAACGGTCCGGGAAAAAGGTCTTTAGTATAGACGATGAGGGGTTTCCGGTAATAGATGAGGAACTCTGTATTGGCTGCGGGATATGCGTCAAGGCATGTAACTTTAATGCAGTAAAAATAGCTCGTATCCCCGCTCCTATCGAAGAGGAACTTGTTTTTAGGTATGGTCCGAACCAATTTGAATTATATAGGCTTCCTCTCGTAAATCCTGGGGAGGTTGTAGGTCTTGTGGGCCAAAATGGTACGGGGAAATCTACTTCTCTAAAGATTCTTGCGGGGCTCCTAAGACCTAATTTTGGAGAGTATAACAAAACATTTGAATGGGATGATATCATCAGGAGATTTCGAGGTACGGTGTTGCAAAATTATTTTAAGGCTCTAGCAGATGGAAAATTAAGAGTTGTCTACAAACCACAACAAGTTGACAAAATTCCTCATGTAATTAAGGATACTGTTCGTAGTATCCTAATGAAGTATGACGAGCGGGGAATAATGGATGATGTTGTTAAAGATTTATTTCTCGAGCGAATTCTCGATAGGAGAACGACCCAGCTCTCGGGTGGGGAGCTGCAGAAATTAGCAATCGCAATAGCGCTTGAGAGAGATGCTAATATCTACTTGCTTGATGAGCCCTCCTCCTATCTTGACATACGGGAAAGACTCCGAGTTGCAAATGTTATCTATGAACTGACCCGGAAGCACGGAAAAACTGTAGTTGTCGCTGAACATGATTTAGCAATGTTGGATTATATGAGCGATAAGGTCTGCTTATACTACGGTGTCCCAGGTGCATTCGGTATAGTTTCTAGACCAAAGAGTGCTCGGGAGGGTATTAATATCTTCTTGAATGGATACGATCCAGCGGAGAATTTTCTTTTTAGAAACGTCCCAATAAAATTCCGTACGTTTGTTCCCGAAAAAATAGAAGCGGAGCTAGAAGTAGTGCTGAAATATCCGTCCATGAAGAAAAAACTAGGAAGTTTTGAGCTTTTAGTTGATGGAGGCCAGATACGCAGAGGCGAAGTTGTTGGTATTGCGGGCCCGAATGCTATTGGGAAAACAACCTTTTTGAAGTTAATAGTAGGTGTCCTCAAGCCAGATGAAGAAAATTATTTGCCGCCTAGCGGAGTAGTTATGTCATATAAACCTCAGTATCTGCAGGAGTTTATAGGTGAGGATTCCTGGATGACAGTCATAGAAAAAATACGTTCGGCTAATCCTAGGGCCATGAGTGATAGTTGGTTTAGAAACTTCATTGTTGCACCTTTCAATCTGGAATATTTGTTGGATCGGCGATTAGATGAGCTGTCAGGGGGAGAACTACAGAAAGTTGCTATAGCAACTACATTAGCTAGGGATGCTGATATCTATGTGTTAGACGAACCCGGAGCGTATATCTCAGCGGAAGATCGGTTTTTTGTAGCTAAAGCTATCAGAGAACTTGCCCAAAGAAAACAATGTAGTGTTATTGTTGTGGAACACGATGTATTATTGCTAGATTATTTTAGCGATCGACTAATAATTTTTGAGGGAGAACCAGGGGTCAGAGGGCATGCATCGAGGCCTCTGAGTCTTCGGGAAGGTATGAATCGCTTTTTGAGGTATTTGGGTATAACATTTAGAAGGGATCCGGAGACATATAGACCTCGAATAAATAAGATAGGTTCTAGATTAGATGTCGAACAAAAGGCTAAGGGCGAATACTATTATGTGGAAGCAAGTTAGAAACCATATATTCGGCGCCAGATTTTACCTAGGTCTAACTTTTTGATGTCGCTAAGTTTAAAAGTTTTTGTTCTCATGTCAGCTAACCCTGTTGCGACGACCAAGCCTTTTTCTGTATTAACTTTCAGTTCGTAGAATGAGCCTACTTTTATCACAGGTACTGAAAAATCGGCGATTGCTTGAAGAGCCCTAAGAATGGTGTCTAAAGTGGGTGTTACTCCCTCAATATTGGAGAACCGCGTGAGGAGACGGCCTCTCAAATTGTTTGGAGATATTACTCGTATTTCGCCAAAGGGGAACGGTGGAAATGGTATTCTTGCTATATCTCCTTTCTGTTCGACTCGTGTTGTGTTTTTTAGCTTGATATTTTTAATTTCGATCTCTAAACCGAAGCTCATATCGCCATGCACCTCATCAATATTCCCTAGCTGAAGTTTTTAATATAACTGAACTATTTTACTGCTAGTGGAACCTCATGTATTTTTTCCTTTTTTGCTCTAGATCTCTCAATTCGGAATGGTATTTCTCCAAATATTAACGAAGCATAGCCAACGACAGCACTTTTATCCCCAGTAATGTCTCCACTGGTATAATATTTAAGTAGCAAGCCCTTGCTTCCTGAGAACCTAGCAACCAACATCGCCACAGCGATGGGGCCTATACCGCATGCTGTTATGTTTTCTCGTTCTACAATTCTATAGAAATTCTCAACATCCATTTTTTCAACATATTCGAGGGCTTGTAGGTCCCTTTCATAAGCCATATCATTTGGTACATAATGTGACATATCACTGGTGGCTAATACTATAATATCCTTGTCCGATTCTTCGATTATGTCGTATATTGCTCCTGCGACATTTCTCATAACCTCAAGTCTTTGGTCCATCAGAGCTATAGGGACAATTCTAAACTCCTTTTCGAATGTATATTGCATGAAGGGAAGTTGTACTTCAATCGAATGTTCTTCGAGATGAGCAAGCGTATCCGCTTTGAATGGTTCCATAGAGATTAAATTTTTGGCGATTTCTTCATCGACTTCGATATCACCTAGTGGTGTTCTCCATTTCCCCCTTGGATATACAGAAACCGGAGCACCGTAGCCTGTATGATTAGGTCCAAGAATTATAACTGTCTCTGGGATTCTATCTTCCCTTATCGCCAAATATGTGTGGGCTGCGCATGGACCACTGTAAATATAACCCGCATGGGGAACAATAGCACTTATGATGTTATGTATGCCCGATGGAGTAATGTTTTTAGGAAGCATTTTTGGTCCTAATTCATGCTTAAAGCACCATTCTAAACTTTTTATGAGTTCGACTTTGCTAGCTGGATAAAACAAGCCGGCAAAGTGAGGGTCACGCAATTCCAATTTTGTCACCTAACATTGTTTTGGTAAGTTGGAGTATCTATCTAGCATAATTACATACATAATAAGGTTCGGCTTAATGCTTAATATTGTTTATCTGGTATGTTTATTATTTCTAAAAAAACGCTCATAAAAGGCTTCAACCCCCACAATATTATAGATTTTGTCTCCCAAGAAAAATTTTGTTGGTGTACTCATAGAGAGCTCTATTTTGAGTTTGCCAAATAGACACATTTCCTTGCCGATAAGTCGCTGTGTTACCGCTTGGATATCTCCTTCCCGTATAATCCCTAATTTCCTTAGTTCAGCTAAGGGTATTATTACGCTTCTTTCGGAAAAACCATCATCTATGGTTGCTGAAATAACAGTTTTTTCATCGACATACCCGATGTGTCCTAATTCACATACTTTCTTTTCTAAATCGACTATTAAACTACCACACTTTTTGCAAAAGTACATTTTCCCAATCCATTCAACCTTTGTTATTGTCCCAGATACATACGCTAGTTCACCGAGACTTAAGGAATCCAGTGACTTGATCTTCCGTATAGGTTTATAGGACTCCATAGTATCATAATCGAAAAATTTTGCTATAAGTTTGAAGGTTGTGAATTTTGTCGATAGTAAAATTAAATCTTGTTTCCTTGTCCGATCTCTTCTAACACGTATTGATGTTATTTTCACTAATGAGTCCGAACATTCTTCTGCTTGTTTAAAGGTTTCTGCGTCCCAGACAAGCATTCTTATTGTTTTATTCCCATCGTAGAGTCTTAGTACTCCATAAAGTTTCTCACTTTTGATGGTTTCTAGGGCAACAATTTTGCATAAAATATCGACATTTGTGTTTGGGCGCAAATCCTGAAAACTGGTAATTAATTGGTTGGTTCTGATGGTTGTTGTGGGAATATGTTTCTTACCAATAACTTCTATGAATCCTAGTCTTCTGTGCACATGTATTTTAATCTGGTTAGTTATTTCCACAACTCCAAATACGGCTAATTCTGTTCCAGGCTTAAGATCACTAATTAGGTCTAATAGGGCTTCATTCCAGACTAATAAACGAGTTTTAGTACCATCTGGGAGAATCCCAGTAAGAGTGGCGTATCTGTTTATCTCACCATTCTTTTCATATGTGCCAAATCGAGGGGGTTTTTGTATGATAATATTATATTTCCACCAACCACCTGTCCCAACAACATTGGGTGGTGTAAGTTCTGGATCCTTCTTGTGGAAAATTGTGAGGTTCCTAGCGACGATGTATCTCACGTTCTTGAACTCACGAATAAGTACGCAGTGAGCTATGATTATATCGCCAGGTTTCGCGTCGATTTTTTTAAATTCATGAATAGCGTTTTCTCGGAGTATACACTGTATTTTTGTTCTACAGAAATCATTTATGCTCCCTAATAAAATTACTTTTCCAGAAGCCAAACTCTCACTCTTTTGCTTTTCACCCATATATACTGCGCTTATATGAAAATATGCATCTTCGGAAGGATGACCAAAAGCTATATCCCGTATATCGTATAGTCTAACGTTGGGGATCTTTGTATTTAGAAATTCCTCTACAAGTTTCTTATCAATAACATGTATAGAACTATACTTCGTCAAAATCAATTTTGGTTGGCCATTAGATAGTATGCCTAAGCAAACAACATTTTCTAAGGATACTACCGAGCCCACGTTTATTTTGGATAATGTCTGTCTGTCTGGAATATTTTTTGATACATATACCTGAGCGGTTCCAGTATTATCGGTCAATAAAATAAGCGCTATGTATTTACCTCTATTAAAAAATCTTATTGTTTCAACAACGCCAACTACAGAAATATTGCGCATACCGCTCTTAATACGTTTTATCTGAATAAGTGTTTGGCGTAGTTTTATCAATTTAACGATCTCTATGGCCTCATCGGCGATATTATATCTAGAGATTACCTCCAGTATGGCTATATCGTCACTCACGCCAAATCTTTCTTTTATATCTCTAATGAGATTCTCTACTTCTCCTATAGGTTTCCCTAAAATTTCACTTAGCCTCTTAAGAATCTCCTTTCCCAACATTCGATGAACCCTATCTGGTGATAATAGTGAATAATAATGTCTTTCATGAAATAGGAATTAAACAAATGGATTTAGATATAAGATGCCCAATTTGTGGTTTTCCCTCGCTTAGGATGCTTTATAAACCTGTGGACATCCCATATGTTGGGGCTATGGTACTATCCACAATTATTTGTGTCACGTGTGGATTTAAGGTAACAGATTTTTGGATGGTCTTCGAAAAAGGTAAATATGAAGATTTCCACAGAGTTAAGATAACATCGCTAACAATAAATGACCTAGTCTGTGCCAGCTCAGGCTCAAAAATAGTCGTACCCGAAATTGGTGCCGAAGTAAGAATAATAACTTTTGATGCCCAAGACATCACGACAATTGAAGGTATTCTTCGAGAACTAAGAGAATCGGTTAAAATTATGATGAAAAACGCCGAGGATAAGGCAAAAGCTAAGAAAATATTAAGGATACTTAGTGAGGAATTAGAGAAGCCTTCTGGCAGACTAACTCTTATCATAGAGGATCCAGACAAGCATAGTGCTATCATCCCATACGAATACTGGACTAAGCGCGTTGAGCGTGAGCGAGATTTCTCTAAGGAATATCTCGATGAGATTGGAAGAAAAATTATTGAAAAATGGAGGAAATCCATAGCTAACTCTAGTCTCTGATAAGTAGCTTTCTGGTTTTTTCTAAACGTGTGATATCAATAAGTATTACTATAAACGTAAATAGTGCAGTGACTCCAAGAACCCATAGATAGATGTTATCTTGAATTAAGGTAACGCCCATGTTTATTATGTTGTATGCTAAACCAAAGAATATTAGTGAGAGCAGCAAAGCTTTATAGAAAGCTCCTGGAGCATCTACCGTTCTCATGAAAAGTTCACGTGAAAGTCTAGCAAGGGATTTTCTGGTACTTGAGACAAGCCTAGAAAACTGTTCAATTTCGCTAGGTGAAAGTTTCCCAGAGATCCTATTTACCTGATCTTCTATTCGGTCTATGTTCTCCTTATGCTCCTCAGAAACCTTTATATAGATCCTCGATGATAAGGCTCCAGAGTAAAAGATTATCGTAATTACTATGAAGAGCATAAGTGTGGACAATGCCAGAGAGTTCAGATAAATCTCTCCGCCTCCATATGCAAGTAGCAACATATATCCAAAAGTTGAGAATACCAAAACCCATGCCAGGAATAGGCGCATAACATATACAACGAATTGACGTAAACCAAAGAGAATTATGCCAGTAAATATGAATGCTATTCCAAGCATCACAAGAATTATTAGTTCTATCGTTGAAATAAATTGAGGGTCTGAGATTCTAGGAGATAAATACGCTATAAGTATTATCAGCGCTGCGGAGATTCCTTCTAATAATAGGGCAATCCCAGCGAACACGTACGCAGCACCTACAGTTCGAAATTTCCCTAACGTTTTGGAAATCCTAGATGGCATCTAAGCGCACCTTTGAGTGTATAGCATAAATATAAATCTAAAAATCCAAAATATAAGTGAGCTATGTAGCAAGGAGGGGACAGAATTGATTTGGAGCATTATAGTTATGGATTCTTCTGGAACGCCTATATATTCCTGGACACATCCCCGCGCCCCACGTTTTCTTTCAGAGAAATATGAACCAACATTGATTGCAGGATTCATAAACGCTATAATACAATTTGGGCATGAAGTTATTGCACAGCCCCAAAGAATAGATTTTGGAGAAGTGGCGATGGGGTTCTTCTCACAGAAAATAGGTAATAAAGTGTTCTGGTTTGCAATCCTTTCGGATACTAGGGATCCGCGAAAAGCAACGATGAGCTTTTTGGAGCGATTTGTTGAAAAAGCAAGTGAAGTTCTTCTAGAAATAAGCGTTGTGGAGGGATTCACAGTAGCAACAGAAAATATTGAGGAGAAACTTAATAGGATAGTTATAAGCACTATAAAGAAGCTAACGAGGGCGCTTCCTGATTTTCGCTCTAATGATAAGAAGGCAATACCCCTTGCGATACCAATTACTACTTTGGTAGCATTGTACATATCTGTTATATTCAATTCATATCTGCTGCCTATTGTGGGGGCTATTCCAGACAGCTCTTTAAAGATAATAGCGCTCTTAGGCTTACTTTTAGTAGAGTATGCGCTGATCGGTATTGCTTCTGGTATTGTAAGCAGTCGTATGCTTGCTGGTGCGATTTCTGCTTATGTTGCTTCACTATCAACGGTTATATTAGCACTAGATAATCCTCTAAACGTATTAATACTTGCTAGTTGGTTTGGTCTATGGAGCAGTTTTATCGCCTCTCTTGTCGGAAAATATTTTGATTCGAGGAAACTGATTGCGGGAGAGAGGTGACCATCTCTTTAATTCGTTTATACATAGCAAGAATCCACTTTTCTCTCTCTTCCATCGTTAGAATGTCGCTCATTACTGATAGGACTATTGTCTGCGCAAAGGGACTCAGTATTTTTTGGTCTGCTTTCTTAGCTATTTGAATTTTTATCTTTCCCGCTTTTACTGCTTCAATAATCTCCCTAGCATGTATGACTTCCATATAATCTTCGAGTATTTCTCGATAGGTTTCCTTCATTACTGGAAAATCATCTGGTAGAAGCGATATTAGAGTGCTAGCTCGGATTCTTTGCTTCTTAACGGAGATTTCATGTCCCTTATAGTTTCTCAGTATCATAAACGATCTGTTGGCGACATGTCTAAATCTGTTTACAAAGAGTTCAGTATTTCTTATGGCTTTACGTAATGTCTGGATAAAATTATAATTGAGAGCAGCCCTTACTATTCGTTTCGGATCTGGCTCTACCCAACGAGGGAAAACTAGGTCAAACCCGTTATCTGTAACTCCGATTCCGACATTACAACTATATACTTTGGAAGAGACATAGGCGAAAAACCTGGATAAAGCGTCGCATGTTCTCCGTCCGTATCTAGCATGGAAGATTATATGATGCCTATCATAATCATCAACCCAGGTTTCAATAACTATTTTTCTGTGAGTAGGTATGGCTCCTAGAATCTCTAATTGGTCTGCAAAATAGCGTATTATGTTCCTAACTATTTTCTCATCGGCACCAAATTCTTCAATCAGCATTTTTTCAATATCATCTATTCGCGATTTCTTGAGCAGCCTCTCTATTTTCTCCTGAAACTTACCGACCTCAATGGACAAATCAAAAGATCTTGGTAGTTGCTCTCCGACCCATGATGGAACTGTTGGATTCTCCTCACGTGCCTCAGTAACTATAATAGTGTCAGCTTTGATGTTTTGAACCTTGTATTTTCCGCCAGCTAAAACGAAGACATCCCCCACAATAAGTCTTTCGGCGAAAGGTTCCGACACGCTACCTATCCACACAGATCGCCTATTTTTTCGGAGAATCACCCGGTAATTAGCTTCGTCAGGTATGGCTCCTTGGTTCAAATAGAAAATCATTCTTGATTTTCGCTTTTTTCCGAATATGCGTTCTTTCTCGTCTAACCAAAGCTTACGATATACCTTCTGATATTCTAGATCGACATGTTTTCCTGCTAAATAATTTAGAATAGCAATAAAATCTTCATAAGGTAGGTCATGGTAATTATATGAGCGCCTAATAACTGCATAGGCCTCGTCTACATTCCATTTCTTCTCGATGCTCATTGCTACGAGATGCTGTGCAAGTATGTCTAGGCAATTTTTAGGAATGGATATACGATCTAGCTTTCCCTTATAAGCACACCTTGTGAGAACAAGGAGCTCAATTAAATCATCTTCGTCGAGTGCGATAAAAATGCCCTTTGAGACTCTGTGTATCGCGTGTCCAGAACGACCTATTCTTTGCAAGCCCTTAATAACAGATTTTGGTGATCCTATTTGCACAACGAGATCAACATAGCCAATGTCAATACCTAGCTCTAGTGATGTGGATGTTACAACCGCACGTAGTTTACCATTTTTCAATGAATTCTCGACATCGAGTCGAACTTCACGTCCGAGAGATGAATGGTGAACCCCTATTTTAGATTCCCAGCGCTTACCCAGTACTTTTTTTAGTTTATATGCTACAGCTTCAGCTCCTGCTCGAGTGTTTGTAAATATTATGGTTGTGCGATGTTTTCGTACGAGTTTCTTTAAGATCTCATACATCTCTTGTGATGCTTTTTCCTTGCATCTTAAATCGTCAATAGGACAGATAACCTTTAGATCTAGACGTTTTATGCCCAAAACCTGGACAATGTCACATTGTCTAGGATTTCCGTCATCATCAAAGCCAACGAGCCATTTAGCTATCTCGATAACGGGAGCCTGTGTGGCTGACAAACCAATTCGAGTAAAGTTTCCAGCAAAATATTGTAGACGTTCAAGGGACAATGAAAGATGGGCTCCTCTCTTATTATCAGAGAGTTCATGGACCTCATCAATGATGACCCAGTCGACATCATAAAGCATATATCTAAATTTAGGTGCTATTAGCATATTAGCTAAACTCTCAGGAGTAGTAATTAATATGTGAGGCGGGCTTCTTAGCATTTTCGAGCGTTCATAGGAAGTTGTGTCTCCATGTCGTACGAATATACGTATCTCGGGGAGTTCATATCCCATCTCTTTGGCAACTTGTCTGATGCCTTCTAATGGTATCTGGAGATTTTTTCTTATATCATTACTTAAGGCCCGGAGGGGGGACACATAAATGCAATAAACTTTGTCCTCAAGTTTGTTTCTCTCAGCTAAGTTAAAGAGTTCATCTAAAATCCCAAGAAACGCAGCTAATGTTTTACCGGAACCCGTAGGGGAGAATATAAGGACATTTCGTCGAGCCTTAATACGAGGAATAGCGTATCTCTGAGGCTCTAGGAATCGTTTAAACGTTCTCTTGAACCATTCTCTAGTGTATGGCCTTAATAACGCGTAAACCTCATTGTCCTTAGGAGGTGGAGTTTTTATAATTCTTATTCGTCTCGGACGAGTCGACACAAATCCACACCGGTAGAATGGTATGGTAAGATTTTCATATGCTTATTTTGATTCTACAAATGTTTCAATTTAGATGGTAGAAGTATGTTAGAATATAATGATTCCTGCAAAGAAATACAATGATGCATACGATTTCTAGCAAAAGAAAAAAGATCTTAAATAATTTATTCCTCATACACCATGCGTAAGTCGCGTACTCGAGCCTCAGGCGACCGAGCCTTCACTTCGTATGTTATTGTTTTTGTTTCCCCTGGTGCGAGACTGAGTTCCCACTTAAGGAGGACTCCACCCTCGGGTAGGACCTCTATAGACGCAGGTTCAGGCTTTACTGACCTCTCATCGAGCTCGAATGTTGGTGGTATCCGATCGGTAAATACATGGCTGGGGACACTTATCTGGGAATCGTTCATGATGGAGATTTGAACTCTGAAGATGTTCTCCTCCAATGGTTCAACATCTTTTTCTACACTAATCAGACGCTTGGCCAGGATCCCAGTTATCTTTGGAACCTCCTCAACGGTTATTGACCTCGTTTTTGCTCCTGGTACCATAGTAAGTTCTGCGGATGAACCGAATTCGTAGGTCTTATCATCCTTCGGGTCTATTGATGTCATCGAATAACGGATCCAGATTCTCTCGCCAGGGTTTAACGGCTCATCAAAGTAATAGCTGATATTACTAATCTTAACCACTAAAACGTTTTGTTCCTCAGGTATACTTCCCTCGGGTTCTATCCTTATCTCCAATAATTCTTCTGGTATCTTTGTTTCCCCTCGCTTTGAAATCCACACCTCAACACTGCCAGGAGTCGGTGGCGCTATATCTTCTGGGATTATATCACTAATAATGATCTCATCAAGCCCAGCAGATCCAAGATTTTCAATTATGGTCTCGCTAGAAACCCTCTCTTCAGCATGGGCCGCGATCTGGTCATTAGAAAGTCCCGCATAGAAAGCTTCATGTTGAACAGAGACTTTTCTAGTTATTTTGCCCCAGACAACAGGTATTGTTATATCCCCGATCTCTCCTTTAGATTTCACCTTATAAGTGACTGTTGGATGGATCTCATAATATATCTCCTGAGCTATTTTTGGTTTAGCTGGGTTCCTTATGGTTATTGGACCAAGAACTCCTGTCTCACCAGGGCCCAACTTTATTGGGTCTAGCTTAACAACATCGAATGTTCTTATGCCTGGGGCACGGCGTTCAATGGCTCCTTTTATTTTGTGGCCCCCCTCTGCTTCTGTAAGTAGATCGCCTTCGCGAATTTCAATAATTGCACCAACGCTGATTGTAGCGTTAGAGTTATTCTTAACGGTTATTGTTATGTCCCATATTCCTGGTGTTTCCTTTCTTTCTGCCGCTGAAACCTTCTCAGATGTTTTGGGAAGTCCGGTTATTCTACTGAATCTGAGTCCACTTAGAGTTGTACCTTCGCATGTCCACTCATAGATAACTTTTCCTGTACGAAACTCCTCAGCATCTTCTGGATGCATATCTATATCTATGGGGAATTCGATGCTCTGTCCAGCCTCAATCTTTGCATTCTTCCAGATTATTTTGTCGCCGGTTGTTGTATATTCGCCACAAGGTGGTGAGACTTCTGTTGGAGCTTTAAATGGTTTTGGTAACTCCTTCTCGACAGTAAGAGTTATAGGTACGTCAAGCTCATTTGTTGCTTCTAAAGCTGATTGAATCTTTATTGATTCACATTTTAGTGCGAAGGGTGTGGGTATCTCGGGTGGGAATTTTAAATCCTCCAATACGCGTAAGCCTATTATCCCCTCGCCTGTAATTGTATATTCAATAACCTTATCTTCACCATCCTTGACGACTCCAATAAAAATTTTTTTCTCTAAATTAACATTCTCGGTGTTCTCAAGTTCAAGTTCTAAGTCTGAAAGCGCGCCTCCGGTCCTATTCCTGATAATTACTTTTCCTCTCGCTATGATTTCCGGGTTCTTAAGTCCGTAGTCGGCTTTAACTTCCTGTTCTTCAATAAATTCTATAAAGAGTCCTTCCTCTGTTGACATAGAACACACCCAGCACTACTCTAACTAAGCCATAATATAGATAGTTAATCTACTTATAAATTAGAAGTCAGCAATCTTTGCATTCAATCAAGTTTCTAGAAAGTAAGCCTGCTAAATCTTTTTTTAACTTCCTCCAAATATTTTTCTAGTAAGTCTATATCAACTATTATGGGGGTCAAGGGCTCACCGCATATTGGACAATTATAGTTGTATTCCTCAATTTCTCTTTCAAGAAAAAGGATTTTATCGTATTTACAGTAATAGACTATCTGTTCTATCTCAAGTGTTTTAGCAAGATTATACATCAAGGTTATTGCGTTTGAAAGAATATCATTTATCGCACGATTTATCGAGACAGATTCGGCACCAAAAATTATCTCGACATACCGTCGACGGTTTCGCATTTGTAGTTGTCTCTCGCCGACAACATATAATAATCCGCTACTAAGGAGTGCGGAAATTACTGCACGGCTATTCAAAACTGGGAGTCCTGTATAAATCGCTGCTGTACTCTCTGAGAGAGTCCCCCTAGAAAGCAAAATTGATGCTATTGCTTTTCCAAACTTGCCGGCCCTAAGTTGAGCTAGTGTTAGTAAGGCTCTTCTCATCTTATTTATCTGTCTTTTTTCACTTGTCTGTGAGGAGCTCAATGCAATCGCCATGGTACTATTGATTTCTCTTTTCGACATAACATACAACAAAATGAACAGTCTTTGCTATAGGTCGGGTCTCTCCGATGTAGACAATGTCCCCTACCTTTGCATTTATGCAAGGAGGATTATGGGCCTTAATTTTGCTGAATCTTTTTTCATACCTCTTATACTTTCGGTCAAATCTCACATAATCTATACGCACTGTAACGGTTCTTTGCATCTTATCACTTATAACAACGCCCTTCAGAATTCTACCTCTAACTCGTAATGAGCCGTGAAACGGACATAGCTTATCATCGCAAGTCTTTTCTGGTTGCGGAAATAGACCCGACATTTCAGCCACCATTAGACCCATTGGATTGGATATAAGCTTAAACTATTTTAAGGCGATTAATAAGATTTGGTTTTTTGGGTAATGAGTATGGAGGCAAGATATGGTCTTGAGTATAGAACAACGAGAGGTATAGAGGGATCATTAATAGTTTTGGAGAAAACGAAGCCGGTAGGGTATAACGAACTGGTAGAAGTAGTGCTCCCAAATGGAACATCGTATCAGGGAAGTGTAATAGATACGTCGATGAACTATGTCCTTATACAGGTATTCGGAAGGAAGGAGGGTCTAGAAAGAGGTGTTAAGGTAAGATTTACTGGAGAAACAATATCAATCCCTCTTTCCGAAGATGTTTTGGGTCGGGTTTTCACGGGATCTTTCAAACCACGCGACCACTTACCCCCCATAATTGGCGACGAAAAAAGAGAGATATTCTACTCAGTAATAAACCCCGCCGCGCGTGAGCCCCCAAGCGAATTTATACAAACAGGAGTTTCTATTATCGACGCAAGCTTGGCTTTAGTTCGTGGCCAAAAATTACCAATATTTACGATATCTGGGTTGCCTCACAATATGCTTCTAGCTCAAATAGCACGACAAGCAACTATCATAAAGAAGGGAGCAGAAGTTAGGGAGGATTTCGCAGTTGTTTTCTGCGCCATGGGCTTGAGATACGAGGAATATGAATTCTTCCGACGTACATTTGAAGAAACCGGTGCATTGCATCGTTCGGTAATGATCCTTAATCTTGCGGATGACCCAGAAATAGAGCGTATCATCGCTCCAAGGATTGCTTTGACAATAGCCGAGTACCTAGCTTTTGATCTTGACTATCATGTTCTGGTGATATTAGGTGATATGCTATCCTACGCTGAGGTTCTGAGAATATTGTCAACAGCGCGTAAAGAGATCCCTACAAGAAAAGGCTATCCGGGCTATTTATATACTGACCTAGCCACGATATACGAGCGCTGTGGCAAGATTAAGGGCAAGAAGGGAAGCATAACACTAATGCCATATCTTACAATGCCAGGAGGAGACATGACGCATCCAGTCGTTGATTTGAGTGGTTATATCACGGAGGGACAGATAATACTATCGTACGACCTTAATATGAGAGGAATATACCCGCCAGTAGATTTGCTTAGCAGTTTATCTAGGCTCGCCAAAGATGGTATCGGCAAAGGAAAGACCCGAGAGGATCACAAATATGTTGCGGAGCAATTATATGCGTCATATGCGGCGGGTGTCGAAGCTCGGGACTTGGCTAAAATCATTGGTGAAAGAGCATTATCTGAAAAAGAAAAGAAATACTTAGAATTTGCAGATGCATTTGAGCAGAAATTTATTAATCAAAGTTATCTAGAGAATCGCTCAATAGAATATACTCTTCAGCTTGCATGGGATTTATTGGCAATATTACCCGAGAAGGAACTTCGGAGAATACCTCCGCGTATCATTTATAAGTATCATCCAAAATATAGGTCAGAGGGTAGTCCGTCGAGAAAAGAATTCGCCGATTAAAGGTTTTCGTGGAGAAATTATGTCGATATTATGGCGTCATAAGCGAGTTAAAGATTTTCATCTATCTTTTTAAATAGCAAATTATAGATTATAGCCTTTGCTTAGACCCTACTCAGTGACTCTAGATATTTCAAAATCTGTTTCTTCTAACAAAACTTAGAAAAGGATACAAAGATGCAAAAGGCAGCGTCTCTTGTCATAAGTGATGTCATAGGATATAGTGAAAAATTGTTAGATGCTATAAAATCCGAATTACCTCCTGCTGTGCAGATATCAAGACTAGAGTTTGAAGGGCCTTTCATAGTGGTGTATTGCAGGAATCCTGAAATTCTTCTATATAACAAAGAAATTGTGAAGAGAATTGCTAAAAAGTACAAATTAAGGGTTGTCATAAGAACAGACGAAACTGTAAGGAAGACGCCAGAGGAAGCAACCAAGATAATATATAATATTGTACCGCCAGAAGCAGAAGTCAAGAATATATTCTTTAATCCACTTACCGGCCAGGTCTACATCGAAGCAAAGAAGCCTGGTTTAGTCATTGGTAAAAATGGCGCGTTAAGGGAACAAATAATTCTAAAGACTGGCTGGGAGCCAATAATTAAGAGGCACCCGCCAATGTACTCTAGTATCGTCGACTATGTCCGAAAGCTTGATAAGATCTATTATGAGGAGGTTTCAGAATTTCTTCGAAAAGTCGGGGAGAGGATTTATAGAACGTATGTTCTAAGAAAAAATAAGGTTAGGATCACAGTGCTTGGATCTGGGCTAGAAGTGGGCGGAAATGCATTTCTTATTGAGACTAAGGAGAGTAAGGTTCTAATAGATGCTGGTATGAGGTTCGCAGGTGATGAGTTCTTTCCCTACTTTGATTTCTTTGATCATACACTAATTGGTGATCTTGACGCGATAGTTGTGACGCATGCTCATCTCGATCATGTGGGTCTTGTTCCATACCTGTATAAGTATGGATATCGCGGCCCAGTTTATTGTACTGAGCCTACTAGATACCTTGCAGTACTAATTCTTAGGGATTACATCAAGACGTCGGTCAATCAAGGTTTTTTGGCGCCATATAGTATGTCAGATATTGATGAGTTCATTAAGCATTGCGTTACGCTTGATTATGATAAAGTCTATGACATTGCACCTGATATAAGGCTAACTCTATATAACGCTGGCCATATAATAGGTAGTTCTCTAGTTCATATACATATTGCTGAAGGAGTTCATAACATTATCTTCGCTTCGGATTTCAGGTTTTCTAATACACGGCTTCTAGACGCTGCAGTCAACGTTTTTCCTAGAATTGAAACAGTCTTTATGGAAGCAACATATGGCAGCGATAAGGACATTCATCCACCTAGACGTGTAGCTGAGGGGCAATTGGTGAATCTAATAAAGCATGCTATAAAGAATAGGAGTAAGATTTTGATTCCCGTTTTTGCTGTGGGGCGCGCTCAAGAGTTGATGATTACTCTATGGTATATTTTTAGTGAGCTTAAACTTGTGCAACCAATAGATGTATACATAGCGGGTATGATACGAGAAGCCACAAGCATACATATGGCCTGTCCATCATTTTTATCCCGCAGAATTCAGCATTTAATTCTATCTAAGGATACTAATCCATTTCTATCAGAATTTTTCATTCCGGTAGACTCGCCAGATATGATTCCAGAAATAGCTAATATGCCTAAACCAGCTATAATACTCTCAACGAATGGAATGTTGCAAGGAGGGCCAATACTAGAATTTTTGAGATATTTGGCTGAGAATCCTAATAATGTCTTAGTTTTTGTCAGCTATCAGGCTCCCGGAACGCTAGGACGACAAATTCAGAGAGGAGCGAGAATAATACGTTTTGTCTCTGGTGAGAGCATGAAGGAACTTCATATAAAGATGGCGGTACGTAGCATAAAGGGCTTCTCTGGTCATAGCGACCAGCAAGAACTTATCAAATTTGTGAGTGAGATGCAACCAGCACGGCCAAAGAACGCAATTTTAATACATGGTGACCCCTCGAAGATATATGATCTCGCAAAAAGACTCTCAGCTTTGAGACTTGAAGTATACACACCACGAAATGGGGATACCATAGCGTTAGTTTAGTGATTAAGCTAAAAGCATAGAGGGGATTCTTGATTAATTATCTCTCCCAATAAATTTCTTTCTAATAGCGCTTTAACTTGTTTATCGGGAAGATCTAGTCCTAATAGCCAACCTAATTTTATGTAGGCTACGTGAGGTAACATATTTTTACCAGGAATAACCCCCATTTTCTTCAATTTTCGTCCAGTTTCATATACATCCATATACACACCACCCCACAGGCACTGTGTGGTCATGACAACAATGACTTTTTCTTCAATAGCACGTTGTATCGACTTAAACATATAGTTTGGTACGTGTCCAAGCCCTGTTCCTGCAAGAACTATCCCTCTATACCTTTTATCAATCAGTGTTTCAATGATTTCGGAGGGCATCCCAGGGTATACGAGAACAAGTGCTGTCTTCGGTTCGAATGCGGCACTGAGCTTAGGTGTTCTGTTTGAGATTTTTTTATAGTGAGGGTACAATATGTCAATTCTTTGTTTTTCGATTGATATCTCAGCTATAGGTGGTATCCCTATACTTCGAAAAGCATCTCTCCGTGTACTATGAAGTTTTAAACTACGTACTCCTCTATGGGCAAAGAAATTAGTATCATTTAGACCTGCATGCATAACGATGAGTGATTCTCCTATATCAGATTTGCCTGCAATGATCGCACTGGCTATAAGATTAGTAGCAGCATCAGAGGAGGGCCTATCGGAGCTCCGCATAGCACCAGTAAATATTATTGGTCCAGGAAGCTCACTAAGCATAAATGCAAGGGCTGTCGCTGAAAAATGCATTGTGTCTGTTCCATGAGTTATGATAATAGCCCTAGCACCAGAAATGAACTCTTTGTAAGCAGTTTTTGCTATTGTCGTCCAGTGGGTTGGTGTCATATGCTCGCTGAGGATATTAAAAAGCATTGTTAGTTTGGGTTTTATCAAATCGAAGATTTCTGGTACAGCGTATGAGAGCTCCTCTAAAGAAAATGCTGGTGCTACAGCTCCTGTGCTATACTCTATTCTGGATGCTATTGTTCCTCCACAGTGTATTATTGATACTTCGGGTAAGTCTTCTCGAATCGAAACATGCATTTGTGGGAGTGTATAGCTTGGCGAGATTGACCCTATTTTCCTTAGGGACTTTATTCTATCTATCTTCAAGGCGAGGTTGTAACCATTTGGGAGCTTGAGGTATATGATATCTTCTGCTGGAGGACCAGGCAAAATTAATGCCTCAAAGGTTGAGGTTTCTGTGGAGACCACTACTTTGTCCCAAATATCCAATCCTCTTTCTGCTAAAAATTTCTTCGCTTTTCCCTTATAGGTCATAGGAGACACTTCACACAAAATTACTGGATGGTATTCCTATTGTAAACTTTCTTTTCTCAGAAATAACTAAAAAATATGTTTGAGGAGTAACATATACAAGGGGATCGTCTTGGAAGCCGAGTCGAAAAAACGGAGAGGCGTATCACTCTTCCTGATATTTCTTGTTCTGTCTCTGATACATTTTGTCTCAACAGCATTTATATTTCATGCTGGTGATGTTAAAACTGCCGAATATTACTCGGCAGAATGGTTTCTAGAGAACTCTAATGCTATGAAGCCCAAATTTCCCTTTTTTAATTGGACTTTACCTCCCATAAACTATACACCTGAGTACTTATTTGAGGTTAGAGGAGATTCTCGAGGATATGCATGGAGATTTTTTGTTCTTAGTAGATATGTTGAAGGGTATGGCTGGGTTATAGGAGATCTTAATGTGGAGAGCTACTCTGTGAATGCCTCTGGAAACACGTCCTTTCTAATCAAAATCGTTCCCTTACCAATAGATGTTCTTAGGGGGTTCCCTTTAATCGCACTATGGGATGTCTCTCAGCAAGGTGTAATTATATCGGCTTTGGCTCCTTACGTATCAACGGTCAGCCGATTTGAATATATGACCAGCATATGCAGACCAGACGATATCCTCGTCTTAAATGTATCAAGCGACGAACAAGGTATGATAGGCTTTGAATATGCTACCTATTATGTCCCTATAGATATGGTCGGTATCACAAATAGTTTCTCCTCAGTACTGGAAACAAATACCACAGCGTGGGAGGACACTACCCTTAGATATTATCTAAGTATTCCTCAAGACTACTTTGTTAGGTATCCAGAGGTCTACGATTTTATCAGGAATATAACGCTTCCTTCTGATGTCTCTGTTTATAGCCAAGCGACGTACGCCTTAGCGTATTTATTTTCAAATTATGACGTAAAAGAAGATATACTGGTGGTTCACGACCCAGTAGCAAACTTTATTAAAAATGGAGGGGGGAGCCCGACAGGATTTGTGAATGTAACAGCATTCATATTGAGAGCCCTTGGAATACCTACTCGTGTCATTATTGGTTTCTTTGGTGGGAGATACTATGAATCTTTTGGCATTACTAGATACACCTTTGATGATTTTGTGGCATGGGTAGAGATATGGGATAAAAACATTGGATGGATACCGTTATGGGCATACCCATTTGTTACTAAGATCTACAATTCTCTTTCACCTATCGCTATGGAAATATCCACACCACGAGAAATAGCAGGATTTCCTGCTGCTCGTCTCGAGGATACAGTTACAATAAATATTAATCTCAGAGGTGCTTTTGAACCTCTGGAAGGTGCCTATGTGGAGATCTATGATCTTAATGAATCTGCCCTAATAGGGATCGCTAGGATCGAACAGATAGACAACGATTTATATCAATGCACATTTGGTTTTAAGTATAGTGGTGTGTATAATGAATTAGGGAAAAGTGCTACTTATGGTAGACATATAATTATGGCAAAAATAGGCTCTTTGTATCTTACCTCGGAGCTTATTTTACTCAGAGCAACGATTATAGGTTAATTTTTTCTATTTAGTGCCTTCCTAAGTAGTCCAATGAAAAGAGGATGTGGACTAAGAGGTCTTGAACTATATTCTGGGTGGTATTGAACCCCTATGTAGAATACATGGTTTTTAATTTCAAAAGCTGCGATTCTTCCTTGCTTATCAGTAGCACTTACTATATAGCCGTACCTGGTCATCTCCCTAGCAAACTTCCATATTATATGGTAGCGATGTCTGAATCTCTCTCTGACTTTTTTAGCTTTATAAAGTTCATAGAGTGTCGTATTCTCAAATATTTGGATATCCATACCTCCAAGTCTCATTGTCCCCCCCAGATTTGATACAGATCTCTGTTCGGGAAGCAGATCTACTACTGGGTATGGAGTCTGGGGGTCTATTTCGGTAGAATTTGCATTTTCTAATCCTGCAACAAATCGTGCGAATGCTATGGTTGCGAGTTGTGCGCCAAAACATATGCCGAGAAATGGTATATTTTTGGAGAGCGCATAGTATGCAGTCTTAATCATACCATTAGTTCCTCTTTTTCCAAATCCAGGTGTTAGGATAATAGCATCGTAACTCGAAAGGATTTTTGTTCCAACTTTTTCTATTTTTTCTGAGTCAACTATCGATATTTCTGGTTTGATTTTACAATAGGCTCCTGCATGTTTCAATGCTTCTATTATCGATATGTAAGTGTCCTTTATCAATGTATATTTGCCGACGAGGGCTACGGATACGATATCTCCAGCATTTTTAAGGGCATTGATATACAGTGACCATTGCTTCATAAGAACTTTGTTGGGGGGGCCCGCGCGTAAATTTAGAGTCTCGAAGATATATCTGTGGATTCCCTGACTCATCAATACAAATATAAGCTCGTAGATAATATCAATATTCGGAGCCACAAAGACGCCATTTAGAGGTACGCTCGAATATAGTGAAAGTTTTCTTCGTGCTTCGCTGGATAGGCTACGTTTCTCTATTCGCGCAATTATAGCATCGCAGGTAAGTCCAGACTCGAGGAGGAGCCTAAAGCTTTGTTGAGCTGGTTTTGTTTTAAATTCACCAATGGTTTTAAGAAAGGGTACCCAGACGACGTGAATAATCATTACGGTTTTTGGAGGAAGCTCATATTTTAGTTGTCTGATGGCCTCTAGATATATACTCGCCTCATAATCACCCACAGTACCGCCAATTTCTACGATTGTTATTTCATGTTTCTTCGCGATCTCAAGTATACGTCTCTTAATTTCATTCGTTATATGTGGAATTAGTTGAACCGTTTTTCCTAAGTATTTCCCAGCCCGCTCATTTAGTATTACTGTTAAATATATCTGTCCGCTTGTAATGTTATGTGATGGATGTAGATTTTGATGTAGAAACCGCTCATAGGTTCCAAAGTCTTGGTCAACCTCACAAATCCTGTACACGGGACCTGTATCAGTAGGTCTAAACTCCCAGATCTGATCGAGTACATAAACTTCCCCATGTTCATGGGGATTCATCAGTCCAGCATCAACATTGATGTAGGGATCCACCTTAGCAATCGTGACGTCTAAGCCATAAAATTTAAGTATTGTAGCTATGCTAGCGGCTATCGTTCCCTTGCCTATACCAGACAAAGAACCAGTAATAAATATAAGCTTCAAAAATAATCACCACATAGCACTGAAAAAAATATTGTAAGTATCATCGCGATTAATAAATCTAGCTTCCAAAATTTCAAGAGGGAGAAGATTAATCATAGTATTCTTTTGATAATCATAGAGCCCCCCAGCCACTAGCTACTCTCCCCTCCAACCAGTCTCCCCCAGAGCGCCATGGGCTCGCTTAGTGCTGCTCCCTTCCGGGCCGAAGCACGTTCGCGCACCCAAGACTGGGTGACGGCGGCCTCACCGTCCTTCGACGGGAGACCGACCGTAACCCATGGCCCCTAGGAACTGGTCTTCATTGGGTCGAGTAGCCGTGGCTGGGAGGTTTCTCCAAGGTTTGTTTGGGCATATAGGTATATATCATTACAATCATATTCAGGTAGCACTTAAATAAGGTATAACCAAATATAGGAATCAATACATCTTTTTCATTTAAATATGTTTCATTTGTCTTATGATTACTTATAGCTTTGTAATCACAATTAATCTATGTTTTAAGAAGATCGATTAGTCCATAAGTGTATAGGATGGTCCTTAGCGAAAATTTATTAGCTTTTCTCTCATGGTAACCGCAAACGCTATTACTATGGTGTCACCGGGGGCTTTATGATGAAATTTGAGGAGCATGAAATTCGGGCAAGAGTCAACAATCTGTTTAGGCCTATCCTAAAAAAGCTTGATGAACTTGTAGAAAAATCTAAAAAGACCTTACTAGAGTTTGATACTGAAGATTTTACAGCAGATAGTCTATTCAGGTTTGTGGAGGATTTCTCTGAGCTTGAATATCTCTATGATGAACTTATGGATCGACTAAATAATACGCTTCAAGACATACCATCGGAGTCGAGAGTTGCTAGAAATACTCTAAGTTTATTGCAAGCAATCAAGGAAATTTTTGAGGACATAAGGATAAAGGTTGAGGGTCTTAAAGGTTTTCTTAAACCTAATATATCCGATGATCATGCACTATTAGGGGATGTAGTGAAACAACTTAATGAGTCTATAGCAAAGCTTAGAAAAATGCTCTGCGCCGATATTTATAAACACATACAAAATCTAATAAATGAGTACATGAAATTCGAGGGGTTTCTCTCAGAAGACATCGAAATAGAAGAATAATGACTCCTTGCCCACTACTTAAGCATAACTTTATATTTTGTTTTTTACAACTAGAAATCTATTATAAGGAGAACCAAGAGATGCGCCGGTAGTCTAGTGGTAGGATGCCGGCCTGCCAAGCCGGTGGCGCGGGTTCGAATCCCGCCCGGCGCATAAAAATCTTAAGGCGAAAAATATCTCAATATAACAATCATTCAGAAGTAAAGGCTTCACAAAAACGGGCCGGTGGCCTAGTGGCTATGGCGTCCCGTTGACGACGGGAAGGTCGGCGGTTCGAGTCCGCCCCGGCCCACTTGCGGGGGTTCCGGAGCTGGCTAAACGGGCGGGACACTAGGCATTCTCGCTGGCCCGACTCAAGATCCCGTGGCGTATGCCTTCGCGGGTTCGAATCCCGCCCCCCGCATAGGTATCGCTTTTCTTCTCTACATATTGAGGGAAGATGCTCCATATTCTTTAATTCTTCCAAATATGAATGAAAGAAATTCAATTAGATTGTCGATGGACTCCAGAAGCAAGTATCTTACTCTGTAAATTCCTCGTAGAAATTCATCTAATTTCACATTTAGATGAGCGTCTATATCTTCTGGTCGTGGTAGGAGATATGCTGGCAGCATATTTCTTAATGTCAGATATGTTAATAGAATATCGTCTTCGATTTTCTCGGGCAGAAAACTATCATCAATTATTCGTGGTTTCAACATGACTATATCTTTGACAGCGCTTACTGGGTCTGTTTTGGTATTCTGAATCCTCTCAAGTACAAACTGGGAGAATCTGACTAAGCGATTGTCTATACTTATCAGATAATAATACTTGTATGGAAATACTTTCCGCAGAAATTTGTCGATGGTAAATGGTGTTATTGGTGCGCTAAAAGTGTTTAGATGTTCGAAAAATAATTCGCAGAAGTTTAAAAAATTTCCGATGGTGGGATATAGCATCTTAGTTTCTATGTACCAACCATTTTTCCTAACCTCTAAAACCCATAATGCCGAGATTTGCTCAAATTTTATCTGTATTTCGTAGCCCTGATAATTCATCTCCATACTATATGTTGTATTTAGCCCCCTTAGTCTGTGTTTAGATAGATTTGCTCGAAAAAGTAGCGTTCCCAGTGTTCGTATAGATGGATTAACAAGTTCCTTCTTACTAAAATTTTCTGATCGAATAATAAGTGTTTCCAATAGAGCGAGCAGATAATAAGTATCGTTTATTTTGGTTGTCATTGCTTATCACTCCGAAATTATAAGGGAGTATGCTAATATAACCTTAGTCGTGTGGACTAAAAAGTAGCAACACTAAGGTGATTTTATGCCTAGAAGGAGCCGTAGGCAGGGGCTTATTTGTAAGAATTGCGGTTCGAGATTCTCATCCCAAAAGGAAGTCAGAATTACTAAGACATGGCATGTAGTATCACCATTTCCAGACAGGGATGGTAACATAACAATAAGTATCTTTGCCATTTGGATATGTCCAGTATGCGGCTCTCGGAATAGGGGGAAATTATCTTCGATAAAGAGTGATGCTGAACTTAAGAGTAAAAGCTATACGCAGAGATTAGAAGAAATAATATATGAATCGAGGGAAATAACAGTAGAGGAGATTGCAAGAAAATTAGGAATCCAAAAAAACACAGTTCTTAAGGCTCTTAGATACCTAATAAAAGAAGGAATAATCAGAGCTAAATTGGAGGGAGAAAAAGTTATAGCCTTATAACCTCCTCTGAATGGGTGGTTTGATCTCCGAGCCCTCCTCGCCGCCTCTTTCCTTGCCTTTTTCTTTCTCAGGTTTTGGCCTACTAGCAATAATCTCATCTACCCTAAGTAGGGTTGTTGCTGTTTCTATTGCTGTAGTTATAATATTAGCTACTACGCGGTATGGATCTATAAGGCCCTTTTCTCTGACATCCACAATCTTTCCGCTAATAGCATCAAACCCCCACCTCCCTGGTTCTTTTGCAACTTTGCTTCTAAGTTCGCCAAGGACATCAATTACATCTTCTCCAGCATTTTCTATTATCGCCTTAGGTATAGATTCTAATGCGTCTGCAAATGCTCTGGCGACCTCCTTTTCTTTACCAGAAAGTTCTTCAGTTTTTTCTGCCCAATCTTTCAGTTTTACTGCCAAGGCCATTACTGTTGCTCCTGCGCCACCGACAACCTTCTTATCCTCAAATATGTCCTTTAACACATTAATGGCGTCCTGTGTCGCTCTTTCAGCCTCATCAGTAATATGTTTGCTTGCTCCTCTTATTATTATTGTAGTTGCTCCTGGATGTTTTGGCTGCTCAATAAATACCATCTGATCCTCCCCCACCTTCTTCTGGTAAACAAGCCCAGCCTCTCCGATATCATCCTCTTTGATGTCTTCAATATTACTAACAATTTTTGCTCCAGTCGCTCTGCTTATTAGGCGCATGTCCTTTCTTCTAACGCGTCTAACAGCCATAATTCCGTTCTTTGCTAAGATATCCTGAGCAGGTTCGCTAATACCACGCTGGCAGAAAAGAACATCGACTTTGAGGTCAATTAGTTTTTGTACCATTTCGCGAATCAGTGCTTTTTCTCTATTTCGGAGCTCCTCTAGTGCCTCTATACTTTCCACAGTAACGTTGCTAGTTACATCTGCTTTCTCAATTTCAATATTCTGGTCAACTAAAGCGATCCTAGCATTCTTTTTAATTTTAGGCATCTCTGGATGTACAACTTTCTTGTCGATGGCAACACCCCTCACCAAGATCGTATCACGGAGAGTTCTGCCCTCCTTCTGGATTATGTTGATTAAATCTGGATCTAGATAGTTACGCTCAGGATCATAAGCCGCCTTAGCAGCCTCATATGCCAACTCCGCAAAAAACTTTCTTTCCTCCTCTGGTAACTTCGAGTTAAGAGCACTAACCGCAGCATTAATCAAGATCTCTTTGTCTTTTTCTATGTCAACGGTCCAAGCTAACTCATCAAGGAACTCAAGAAGCTTCTTACGAATTTTTTTAAGTGCATTTGTTATGACAATAGGATGAATCCCCTTGTCGACCAACTTATCGGTTCTATTAAGAAATTCGCCTATTAAGACGACGACGCTTGTTGTACCGTCTCCCGCAGTGTAATCCTGCGACTTAGAAGCCTGGACAATCAGCTTGGCAGCAGGATGAGTGACGTCAAGTTCGTCAAGTATTGTGGCTCCATCATTTGTAATCACGATATCACCTAAAGAGTCTACCAGTAGCTTATTCATCCCTCTAGGTCCTAGAGTTGTTTTAACGATATCCGCCAAAGCAACAGCAGCGGCGACATTATTATGAAAAACTTGTCGTCCTCTCTCCCGAGACGTATCCTCCTTTAGAATCAATACTGGAATAGCACCAGTCGTCGGTGCGGCCGCCATAGACAATCACCTTATAAGCTGAACTAATATTATATATAGTATGCTGTCCACGAAGATATGTTTCGTTTTCTGATTATTTAAACAAATCTATTTGCGATAGGATCGATGTTGATGAGAATCGAAACGAAAATGATCCGTGCAGAAAGAACACAGCACTAGAACATATAAAAAACGATGATAAAAAACCTGTCGGGTTATAAGGATCATCTAAAAGAAATTAGACACTAACAAAAATGGAGACATAGCACATTCATTAACGAATTCCCCTAATTGTGCTCCTCAAAAAACCAAAATAGAAGAGTAAGAATGGCGCCGGGGGGCGGACTCGAACCGCCGACCTCCCGGTTTCTGTCAGCTTATATTGTTAACAGCCGGACGCTCTACCACTGAGCTACCCCGGCTCATTTCTTGTCTTGTCAATGAATTATATATTTGCTTTAAGATAGTTATATTAGGATTCCATGTTTAAAAAGTTTAAGGTATCGTTAGCTATTTTGATAATAGAATTTCTGTGTTATTGGCGATGCTCTTTATTAGGTCTATGTCAAGTCTTTTGCATGGTTTTAAATTGTGACATATCATGTGTTTGGTATAGTTGCGTAGTTATATCATTTTCATGGGTTCGAAGCGAAATGTCAGCATCAGAAATCATTAAAAGGATAAAGGTTCGTGGGACATCTACTAAGGCTAGGGTGCTTAAACAGTTGATGTTGAAATTTTTGCTGAATGAATGGCTCCGAAAAAAACTTTCTGAGGAGGCTCCTCTTGCAGGATTTGTAAGTGCTGATATACAAGTTGCCCCTCTAGGCTACAAAATAATAGTTGAGTGTAAAAATCCTAGAATACTAATAGGGCGAAGGGGCTCGCGTAGGAGGAAGCTAATAGAGGACATAAAAAAAGCATTTGGTATTGATGTCGCTAGATTAGAAATAACTTCCGTTAAAACTCCTCCTGAACTCAATGCACAGCTTGTTGCCGAGTCTATTGCTAGAGCTATAGAGCGGGGAGCAAATCCGAGAAGAGTTGCTTATTTCTATATTCAACGAGCTCTTGAGAAAGGAGCTTTAGGCATAGAAATTCGAGTTAGAGGTAGGTTAAGAAGAAAAAGGTCTCAGAAACTTCGCTTTGCTTCTGGTAAGATTCTGTATACTGGTGATGTCGCAGATAAGTATGTGTCTAGAGGCTATGCGCGCTTTCAATTAAGAACAGGTACTGTTGGTGTTCAGGTTAGAATAGTTCTTCCTGAGGCATTAAGCTATCTTGTGGATAATGTTGAAATAGCCCATCCAGAAATAAGCAAGGATATAGTCCAGGCGTTGGAAGAGACCATAAGAAATGAATATAATGAGATTCTTACGAAACATAGTGAGGAAGTCCTAGGAGAAGGTGAGGAAAGTGAAAGCTAAGGATATAAGAAAAATGACGAAGGAGGAAAGATTAAAGCAGCTTAGAACACTAAAAGTTAAATTAATAACGCTTAGAACAAGGCTAAAAAGAGGAGGATTAGCGAACACATCGGAGATACGAAATGTTAGGAGGGATATAGCGAGGATCCTAACAGTTATGAGAGAACTTGGTGAAATCTAATAGTAAAGAGATATCCAAAGGTAAGTTTTCGCTCTTTTATTGGTGGTCAACTCACAGTAATATTTTCTAAAAATAAATCTTTGGAGGGGATTTCTGGTCGTATCATCATTGAAACTAGGAATACTTTTGTTATCATATCTAGGGGAAAAACAAAGGTCATTCCGAAGAAAGGATCCATATTTATGATTAAAACAAAAAATTTTGGTTTGATAGTAACTGGAGAGTTTCTACAGTCCCGATTCGCTAAACTTCGTAAATTACATAGACGACGATATTACTAGTAGGTGCCATATGCATGATAAGGATCGGTCTCTTAGGTAAGCCTAATAGTGGAAAATCAACGTTTTTCTCCGCGGCTACTGGCAAAGACGTAAAAATAGCTGATTACCCCTTCACGACAATCGACCCGAATGTCGGCATAGCATATGCCTCAATTAAATGTGTATGCAAGGAGTTCGGAGTCAAGGATAATCCTCGCAACTCTGTTTGCATCGAAGGTACACGGTTCATTCCTGTGGAGTTATGGGATGTAGCGGGCCTAGTGCCTGGGGCGTGGCAGGGGCGAGGGCTTGGAAATAAATTCTTGGATGATCTGCGCCAAGCGGATGTTCTCATTCATGTTGTTGATGCCTCTGGAAGGTATGATGCTGAGGGTAAAGATCTCGGCAGACCTGGTATGTGGGACCCAGTAGAGGATATTAAGTTTTTGGAGCACGAGATCCAGAGGTGGTTTTGGCAGATCCTTAAGAGAAATTGGCTCAAATTTGCCCGTAGAGTCGAGATTGAGAGAAAGGATTTAGCTTCAAGTCTTTCAATCCTATTATCGGGTCTGAATATTAGCGAAGAGGAGATACGAACTGCTGTTCAACTATCTGATTTGAATCCTGAGAAACCATCATCATGGTCTGAAGATGATCTCCTAGAGTTTGCTGGGGTTCTTAGACGTGTATCAAAACCCATAGTAATCGTAGCAAATAAGATGGATATACCTGCTGCAGAGGACAATTTTAAAAGGATGCGCAAACTCGGTATAGATGCGATTCCAGCCTCAGCACTAGCTGAGTTTATTCTCATAAAACTTGTGGAGAAAGGTACAATCAAATATATTAGGGGAAGTTCGACATTTGAAATCATAGAACCAAATAGAATTTCAAGTCGAGAGAAAATGCTGCTCGAAAAAATTCAGGAATTGTTAGAGAAGTGGGGGTCCACTGGTGTACAAGAAGCGATTAATCGCACAGTTTTTGGAGTTAAAAGAATGATAGCTGTATATCCAGTTGAAGACGAGAATAGGCTCACAGATAAGAAAGGTAATGTTCTACCAGATGTATTCCTGGTGCCAGAAGGCACTACTGCTCGCGAATTTGCGGGGAAGATACATAGCGACTTAGCTAAGAACTTCATATATGCCTTAGATGTGAGAACAAAAACGAAATTGCCAGCAGATTATAAACTAAAGCATCGTGATGTAATTAAAATATATGCTGCGGCAAGACGAAAATAGCTTTAAGCTCCATCTAATAACGCTCCATTGAGGATTTCATTAGGAAGTTTTAAAACATTGTAAATCGTAAATTTAATATCCTAACTAGTGTATAGATAAAATATTGGACAGCTAATAGAGCTAAGGCGACACCATGCCGGGGTTCACGAGTTGGAACGTGGCGTGCCTGGAGGACTTACTCGGATAGCACGTGGCGTTTTCGCCTCGCGGGTTCGAGTCCCGCCCCCGGCACCAAAAATTTTCTTCTCGAGAGCTCTGCTTGGAGGTAATAAACACCGATTCTTAGGTGTGCATTATCTTGTTGCGTAGCTAAGTGTGAGTATCAATGTCAGAAGAATTTAGGGATGTAAGATTATCGTCCATTGATGTTGCTAAGTTGGTGAATGAATATAGGGAGAAGCTAATAGGAGCTTATATTGCTAATGTGTATCAGGCAGACGATCTCTTTTGCCTCAAACTGCGTGGTGTTCCTAATAAAAGATTCCTTATATTACATCCGCAATATCGTTTTAATCTCTCCAACAAAATCTTCGAGTGGGAGACCACGCCTATAGTAGGAATTTTCCGCAGATACCTAAGAAACAGAAAGATAATTTCGCTAAAACAATATTTCTTCGACAGAATAATAAACATTGAGCTAAGTGACAATATCGAACTCATATGTGAGATAATTCCACGGGGGGTTTTAGCTCTAGTAAAAGACAATATAATCGTAGCTGCATCACGCTATCAGAAGATGAAAGACCGAGAAATACGTGTGAAGGCTAGGTATGAGTATCCACCTAACCCACCTCAAAACCCTCTCGAGATTCCCATAGACGACTTTGTCCAGATACTTACTAGGAGTAGATCCATATACAGAGGCCTAATGAGACTTGGAATAGGACCTAAATATGCATTTGAGATTTGCGCAAGATTGGAGATTAATTGTACTGAACTCATAAATAATCCTGATTTCGCTATTGAGATACGAAAAGAAGTCGAAAAATTATTCATGGAAATTCTAAATTCCAATAGGGGCTTTGTTTATCTAAAAAACGAGACACCGATATTTTTCTCTCCAATATTGCTTAGCTTCGCTAAGAATTATGAGATAAAAGAATTTGAATCCTTCGATGAGGCAATAGATTATTATTTCAGCTATAACATAATTAGGCGCGAAGAAGAGCGAAGTTTTCAGCCAGTACTCAAAAGAAAAAAGAAACTTCTGGGAATCATAGAGAACCAGAGAAAAGCAATATCACAGCTAGAAACCAAAATCAGCAAACTTAGAAAAGTAGTAGAACTAATATATAATCACTACTCACTAATTGAAGAAGTCCTCGAAACAATACAGAAAGCAAAAGACATAGATGGCTTAGACTGGGAGGAAATACGTAGAAGAATAGAATATGGAAAAA
>Ga0190310_1000038_pt1 | contig 48323 bp, 62 predicted proteins | sample 48700778_MG_FD_165059 | JGI IMG/M metagenome (GOLD analysis project Ga0190310, IMG submission 165059) | Hydrothermal vent sediment bacterial communities from Southern Trench, Guaymas Basin, Mexico - 4870-07-7-8_MG | ecosystem: Environmental > Aquatic > Marine > Hydrothermal vents > Sediment ... | reverse complement strand
CTTATAATCTGTATCCGAATTGGGCGTATTCGTACCGTAGAGGTGCGACCCGAACATCATCTTAACCACTACTTGCTCTTTCATAACCCCGCCTCCCGATATATAACTTCGTTATTTCCGCTTGTCTACGATCTATGTTTGATTGTTGCCCATCATCGCTAAACAGCCGTTGCATTTACACATGTGGCGTACTCATCGTTTCTACAAATTTGGTCGCTACCGGGTTGGCGCACAAGCACGGTTTCAGCCATCCCCCCGTGCCGACCATGGAGAGAGATATAGCGCCCCTCCGCTTATTGCCATCACTCTTCTTTTGGATTTAAAATATCACAAAGGCGTAGCTGTAAATGCTGGAATAGGACTAACGATGACATTGAATTTTTGCCATTCTATATCCGTTGGCTTCTTGACCCAAATCTCTATCTCGTCAGGGGACCCCCATTCGGAAAAATTCCTTTCGAGATATTCTTCTGCCGCTATCGCCGCGTCAAACCCAGGCACCCGTTCTATAAAATCATATCCATCGTTTACCGTAACATCCCACTGCATCTGAAAGTTGTCCGTATCTGTGAAATCCAACCTTCTAGGATCTTTACGCTTTTCAAAGTTTCTTATAATTTCCTCCATAAGGCTGCCCCCTTAAATCAATATATCTCTCGGCTCAAGCCCCAGCGGAATGGCGATATTGTCCACGCGCCCCAATAGGGTGGACTCATTTTTGAGAACCATGTGTAGGTTTTGACGTGAAAAACCCATTAGGGTTGCTGCCTGTTCGAGAGTCAGCCCCTTTTCCTTTATCCGCGCCCGTATTTTTTTAGTATTTAATTTCATAGTGGCCCTACGCTACAAGATAGAAGGCCATGCGTCAAGGCATTTTATCTAAAAAAAGAGCTTGACACTACAGCCCCGTTCGGCTAGGATAACATCCAACGTCAAACACAACCACAAACGAGCGCACCAAAACCCGCAGCGGTAGGTGACTGAGTAGTGGATGTGTTGACAGAGCGCGGATAGATAAATGGTATAAGATATTAATGTTTTGGCACGGGGATCTAAAATGAAAAAGTTATACGAACAAGTCAAGGTAATTGAGGAACGCCATGAATCTGCGACCAGAAGGGTAGCGCACCTTGAGCAGAAAATAGCGGCGGCAAGGAAGGTCCTGATCGAAACACCAAATGCGATTGAAGCCGCTACGCTGGGAATCGCGGTGCTGGACGCCCGCTTCCCACGGGAGGAAGGATAAAAAAGATGAAACATATAACCGGTGAACTTGATATATCGTTAGGGGGCAAAGATAATGAATGAAACTTGGAGCGTAAAAGCTAACGGCGGCAAAGGTGGCCTGGTTGGTATTATGTCCGATAAAAGCAGTTGGTTTATTGCGGAAGAAGTATTATTAAAACATGCTAAACTAATCTGTGAGTTGTTCAACACCTCCCAGCCAGCCGTTGAAGCGGATGCGCAAAAACCATGCGGTGTTTGCAGCGATCCGGCGGAGGGCAGTTTTGGCGATTATTGTCGGCATTGCGGCAGATATTTGCGCACCGCTTAACTTTGCGTTATAATGGAGAAAGGCATGGAATAGGTAATAGACACCCGGTTGCTCACGACCAGGTGAAGCTATTAGACGCGAAGATATGTTGCAGTTGTGAGTGCGTTTACTCAAACGCGGATCAGTGCCCGGATTGCGCGGATAAGCATTCCATTAGCCTGAACAGGGCTCTGAACCACGGGAAGCAAGCGGTCAACAGATTACACGCAAAATGGCGTGACTCGGGGAAAAGGGGATGAAAATGGAAAAGATAGAAATGACTGACCTTGTGTTTAATAGCATAGCAGACACATACAACCTCACTGACGCAGCGATATCAGAACTTTCCAGCCGTTTTGCGCCATTGGAAATCACGGACGGCAAATCATATAAGACTGTTGCAACCGCCATAGGCACGGTTCGAGGATACCGGGTGTTAGTTGAAAAAAAGCGGAAAGAGCTGAAAAAAGACGCACTTTCGTATGGCCGCAGAGTGGACGGAGAAGCCAAGCGTATCACAGGATTGCTCGAACCAATTGAATCCGGATTGAAAGCCAAGAAACAGGCTGTCGATGATGCCAAGGCGGCTGAGAAAGCCGAGAAAGCCCGAATTGATGCCGAGAGGGTAGCCGGTATCCTGAAAAAGATATCCGGAATCCGGGACACCACTGCAGGGCTGCATATGTTGAATTCTGGCCAACTCAAAAAAACCATTTCCAGGATTGAGGCAATTGAGATAACGCCGTCGGAATATCTTGAATTTACACTCGAAGCAAAGCAGGTTAAAGCGGAGGCGATTTACATCGTTAATCAATCCATCGTCGATCAAATCCAGATTGAAGAGGAAGATGCGGCACGAAAAGCCGAATCCGAACGCCTTAAGAAGATCCGTCTTGAACAGGAGGTGGAGTCCAAACGATTGGCAGAAGCCAAAGAGAAGATAGATGCCGCAAACCTGAAGATCGAGCAGGACCGTCAACGGCTTGAAGATGAGAAACAGGCTGATCTTGACCGGAAGGAACGCGAGGCCCTAGAGAAGAGAATAGCCGCTGATGCCAAAGTCCAGGCCGAGAAAGACGCAGAAGCAAAAATCGAGCGGGAGGAGCGGGATCGTCTTATCAAGAAAGGGGTCGAAGCTGCCGAGAAAATACGATTGGAGGCCCTTGCTCCTGATAAGGTGAAGCTTGGCAATCTCGCAGGACAATTAATATGCATACAAGTGCCAGGATTTTCGTCAAGTGAAGCGCAGCACGTATCCGATACTGCCATGGACCGGATCGGTGAGATATACAGGTGGATAAACAACGAAATTAAGAGGATGTAAAATGGAAACAGGGATTTACAGCGACATTCCGAATGAAACGTACCACGCCGAAGTGGGTCTGTCAAAATCTGGGCTCGTGAATTTTGACAAATCTGCATCATATTACCAGTGGCGTCTGAAAACCCCCATGGCGTCTACCCCGGCCATGAAGCTCGGCACCCACGTTCATACCAGGATTCTTGAACCAGCCCGACACCGGGACGAATACATTGTCGCTCCGGATATAAATAAAAGGACAAATGCGGGAAAAGCTGAGTGGGCGGAGTTTGAAGCTACAAACGCGGGCAAAACAGTTGTTAAGCAGGATGAAATGGATATAGTCAACGCAATGGCCGAAGCAGTGGGTAGATCCGAGACTGCGACTGCATTGTTGGCGGGTGGGATTGCGGAAAGCTCAATATGGTGGAATGATCACCACGGGAATCTTTGCAAATGCCGCCCCGATTACCTCGCACCAAAACACAATGCTTGCGTTGAACTCAAAACGACGAATGACATATCCGATCATGCTTTAACAGGAAATATTAATAAGTTCAGGTATGGATGGCAAAATTACCACTACATGAAAGGGCTGGAAGCGGTGTGCCCTGGTGAGTACGAGGCATATGTGTTCATATTCATCGAATCTAAACCGCCGTATCCGGTCATTACCCGCATGCTGAGTGAAGATTGGCTAATTGGCGCCGAATTGGAAATTGAGCCGCTCTTGAAATCATATGCTGAGTGTATGAAACTCGATCTTTGGCCTGGTGACCCAGATGAGGTTGGGGTTATCCCGGCACCTGCATGGTACGTCAACCAAACGCTTTTTGATTAGGGAGAGAAATGGAAAATTTATTACCAGCGAAAAACGAGTCAACCGGGGTTGAGGCGGTGGAATCAGCAAGGGCCGTTCAAGAGGTCCAGGCATCGCTTGTTGTTGCCAAACGCTTTCCGAGAGATGAGTTCACAGCTTACACGAAAATCATGAAATCATGCGAGAGGCCAACCCTTGCGAAAAATGCCCTATATGCCTTTCCAAAAGGTGGCCAGATGGTCACAGGTCCGTCTATACGGCTTGCGGAGGCGCTTGCTCAAGCATGGGGGAACCTTGACTTCGGCATTAGGGAATTGACGCAACGGGACGGCGTTTCAGAGGTTGAGGCGTATGCTTGGGACCTCGAAACAAACACCCGGCAAACCAAAACATTTCAGGTTAAGCACTCACGGTATACGAAAACAAAGGGGGTTGTAGCCCTGACAGATCCGCGTGACCAGTATGAAATGGTGGCCAACCAGTCGGCAAGACGGATGCGGGCTTGCATATTAGGTGTTATTCCCGGCGATATCGTGGATGCCGCCGTAGCAAAATGTGAAGAAACCATGCAGAAAGGCGATGGGAAACCGCTGAAAGATAGGGTAAGGCAAATGATATCCGTTTTTTCAGACCTTGGGGTTACACAGGGAATGGTTGAAGCGCGCCTGGGGCATAATTTAGACGCCACGGTTGAAACGGAAGTTGTCAGCCTGGGGAAGATTTACAAATCAATCAAGGACAATATGAGCAAGCGTGATGATTGGTTTGATATCGTTGCACCAGATAAGCAAAAGGCCACTGAGTTGACTGACAAGGTGAAGGGGAAAAAGACTCCCCCCATGAAAGACTTCCTCGAAAAGGTCACCCCGCTGGCTGAGAAAATGGGGCCAGAAATATTCGACGCCTTCATGGAGACGGAAGGGGTCAAATCGCTGGAAGACCTGAAAACGAAAGACTCCCAAATAGACTTTTATAATGCTTTAAAGAAAGTCTGATTTTTCATTCAGCCTCCTTCTGCCGGTAGACGGCGCCTATCCCGTGGCATCGCTTTTAGCAAAATAACGGAATATTTGATTCCCAAAGGGGATATTAAATGAAAAAAATGCGCTGGGCATGGCTCACAATTAAATATTTCATCCAAGGGGACGACTTGAAAACAGCAAAAGATTACGCTTCGATAATTGTTTATGGGTTTAGAGGTAACTAAGTGTGTTACGGAGGCGGATGTTACAATGAGCTCAGAAGAGGGGAATGCTGGAAACAGAGCGGGGATATTTGTCCTGAAAAGTTTGACACGCCTGAAGACTACGAAGCATATCTTGACGATCACGTCCGGCCGAAACCGGGCTGCATTTACAACATCTGGCGGACAGAAATTGGGGAACCATGACAACACTCACAGAGATAAACGATTTGCAAAACAAAATTGAAATGATGTTAACCCGGCAATGGAACGAAATGCAGGAACCGAAACCCACTTACACCGAATGGTTTTACGGTGATGGTGGGCCACGGGACGCCATAGGAAAAATGCTTGAAAAAATGCGGGATCAGGTGATCAAAAAAACCTACGTCCCTGGGTGTATCAAGAGCAGCAATCGATCATTCCGGCCGATCGTAGTGTGCGAGAAGTGCGAAAAGAAGGACAATTGCATCCCGTACCTGGACACGAGGGAACGGCTGGAAAAGATCGTACCATAACGCCCATAATGAGGCGGAGCGGTGACATTAAATAACCCTTTAACCGGTAACATAGGCCAGACAACCCAATAAACCGACAACCCTTTATTTCAATATATTTGGTTTTAGCGTTGCAGTACGTGCAAGAATGTCGGAGTAGGCCAGTCCGACAATGATAGCCAGAAGGGAGTATGAAGAATGAACAAATTTCAGAAAGAATTAGCAGGTTTGATTAACTCACATTGTATCGAAAATGAATGTGATGTGCCAGATTTTCTGCTTGCGGAAATGATAGTCAATTTCATTCGTGGTATTGGAAATTCGATTAAAAAAACATTGGATTGGCATAGCTGTGATTCAGCATGTCATCCGAAATCTAACCAGCCGCTGGACTCTGACGGCAAGAAGCAGACGCAGGTCCGCTAAGGCGTTAACTGTCAGGAGAAGAATATGGAAAGCGAACACAGTGAAGCGAGTTTTATACTTAAATCCATTTCTGAAACATTATCTCTTATGGTTAGCAACGACGGAGAAGATATCTCTTGTTATTCAGCATTGGCCTTAGACGAACATATAATAAGCTTAATTAGAGCGAGAGCCTTAATGACTGTAGTTGATAGTAGGACACACAACCAACAAATACAGCCGACCGGGAAAACTGCGCGGCTGATTTAATCGTTATGCCCCGACGCTGTGGGAAGCGTGACCATGAGCCGTAAATTTTGACTGGTTGAGACGGAAACTTGAGAGGTCAAAAACGCGGTAGGATATTTGAAAAACCGGAAATCCGCGTTGGCAACAAGAGAACCGGTTCGAATCCGGTGGGCATAATCAGACCCTAAAAGATGTTTATGCAAAACAGTAGTCGAGGAGAATCCAAAATATGAGCATCCAAATATTTATGAAGAAACCGAAAAATAAAAACGACCAACAATCTAACCAGCAACATAGGCCGGATTACCCCATAAATCATCAACCCTTCACCAAATATGTTTAAATTTTAGTTGTTGTGTTGCTTATAGCGAACAAGGGGCCGGGTATCCCCGCCGGTTGAGAAAAAACGAGGCTGCAATATGGAGGGGAAGTTCCTTCACGCTTGACAGGCGGTCATCGTCATGATTCTTGGGAAAGGATCTGGCGCCGGGCTTACCAGTCCCGGCGCCTTAAAACAACCGATAATGTCTTAATGATTTTAATTTAATGGGATTCCACCAAATTAGACACAACCAGTCGCCGGACTCTGACGGCAAAAAGCCGCCCGCAGGGCAGCTAAATCGTTATACCTACGAGCAGAAAGGAGATTTAAAATGAGAAACAACACATTGACTTGTATTTATTGCGGTATGGCGTACCCGGAAGGGACACCACCACACGGAGCAAAAATCCTTACAGACCATATCGCGGTTTGCGAAAAACATCCAATGCGGAAACTCCGAAAAGCCTTAGCAGCCCTCGTTGGAGCAGAAACAAAAGCAGAGCTTGAGGCAATGGAGCTCGCTTTGCGGGCATCACCAGGGATCGAACAAGATAAAATTGTCGCAATCAACGCAATACACGTTTTGCTAGAAACGGTATAACCAACTGCTCCACCGGACCTCTGGAAGCCCGCGGTAAATTTGGAGTTCACCGCAGGGGCCGGTGAGCTTGGTGTTATACCGCCTTCGCAAGAAAGGAACTTTATGTATATAGTAAGCTTGTCTTTTGGAAAGGATTCAACAGCAATGCTCGAAATGATGCTTGAAAAGAAAGAACCTATTCATTCTGCTATGTGGTTTGATACGGAATGGGAATTTCCTGAAATCCGTAAACACGCAGAAAAAGTAATTCACAATGCCGGAATCAATCTGCAAGTGATACGGCATTGGGCAGGGTTCGATTTTTTAGAAAAACGGTATGGTGCGCCTCATCCTTCAGGAGGGTGGTGTGTCGGTCGCAAAACACAGGGATGCAATCGTTACATGCGTCTTATGGTCAAAGACAACCCGGATATTGTTGAATGTATCGGTTTCACCACTGACGAAATGAAACGTGCTGAACGGTTGAGTAAGAACAAAGACAAGAAATGGCCGGTACGATTCCCCTTGATTGAATGGGGGATATCCGAAAAAGACGCCCTGGAGTACTGCTATTCCAAAGGGTATGACTTCGGCGGTATTTACGATTGGATGCCGTCAAAACGGGTGAGTTGTTGGAAATGCCCAAAGCAATCAAAAGCAGACTGGGTCGCTATCCGCAAGCACCACCCGGAATTTTTTACGGCTAACAAGCCGCTTGACCCGACTCAAAGAGCCGAGCGGCTCAGCTAAAACGTTATCTGTGAGGCGATATTATGAATAAATTTAGGTGTAAATTGAAAACCAGGAAACGGATAGAGGCAGAAATCCCATCCAACCGGTGGGGATGGTGGAAGGATGTTTGTCCTGGGAAAGAATTGATATTGCGCCGAGCTACAGCAAGCGATGTACGCCGATGTCACCTCTCGGATGGGGATAAGCGAGGGCCAAACGCTTTTTTCTGCGAGATAGGAGAGGATGGGGCATTAGTTAGCAAGGAGTCCATTGATTACGTTAAAGTCCCTCCAGATTACATCAATGCAGCGAATGCAAGAAGCCGCCGAAGGTTTGCTAAATCGTTATACACCCTATACGAAAGGAGTATTAAAATGATCAAAGTTCCTGAAACACAGCATTTTTTAATCAATGTAAAACTTAAATCAGGCGAATTTTTTGAAAGCAAAGACATAACTAATTCACCTATGGGTGAGCATGAACGATGGGTGAGCTTTTGGGAGCATGATAAAATTAGGGCATACCCGGCATGTGATGTTGAATATTATGAGCTTATTCCGCAAACGGATAACAAATAAATACACCGGACGCAAGACAGCGCCTGTGATTTAAAACGTTATACTTACGGAGGAAAACGTGCCTAAAAAACGCGAGAAAATGAGCAGGAACGATTTCAGGGACGAACTTATAAAAATAATGCCGGGGTATAAATGGACAGTGCACCGGAAAAATATCTATGCGGAAAAGAACGATGGGTTTTTGAGTGCAACCGGAATTCAAACCTCTGGGTCCAATCGGCTTTCCACCCTGGAAGTATGCAGGCGGGATAAAGATAATATGATTGAATATACCGCGAAAAGCGCGGGGTTTGGTATAAACGCCCCATGGCTGGCTAAGCACACTGACAGCACTCTTGCGAGGGGGCTGCGTGGGCTGCAGAACCAATATGAGTCCATGGCAAGCAAATACAGTGGTCATGCGTCTGCGTTACGCGCCGGACGAGGGATAAAAGGGTAACGTGAGTCCGCGAGGATAGTTTTTTTTTGTGCGAGTCGCCACCAATGCGGGGGCGGAGGTTGAAACGAATGAAAAATTTAAAAGGAACAGGCTTAAAGCATAATCCATGCCAGGGTTGTACCGCTTATTACACCAGAGCCGGGCTGTTTGGCCAATGCGTGATAGAAAAAACGTGCCGGTGGCTACAGATATACGACAACGCTCCTAGCCAGTCGTTACAGCGGAGCAAAAAGCCGCCGCAGGTTTGCTAATCGTTATGCCCCGACGCTGTGGGAAGCGTGACCAGAGGCCGTAAATTTTGACTGGTTGAGACGGAAACTTGAGAGGTCAAAAACGCGGTAGGATATTTGAAAAACCGTCAATCCGCGTGGGCAACAAGAGAATCGGTTCGAATCCGGTGGGCATAATCAGGCATTGGAGAATAAAGTAACAAATGAAATCTCAAAAGCGATCTTGAAAGAAGCTGAAGGCCGGAGGGTGGCCAAAGTTTATCAAACAATAGATGTTATTTGTTAAAGATACTGTTATCGAAACACGACAAATAGCATGGGTCATTTGTCGTAAAACTCACAATCATGCGGTTTCATCATACGCTTTAACCGCATCATTCATGATTTTTAAGCTTTCTTCTATTTTTTTAAATAAGCCTCCAATGATTACAATATTATTCCGTAATGTGTGATTAAGATATTCAATGTTGATTTCGTCTTGATCTCTGATTTCTGACATGTTTTTACAGCACCCCCTCGAACACAACCTCAAAATTTTTCCAGTGATGGACCCTGTCACTTATATCGTCTGGATTTAGCCCTTTCCAATTCTGCCATAAAAATTGAGCAGTTATTTCAGAGCAAACCCCCTGCCCGAAATTAATATATTTCGCAATTGGAGGGAAAAGAAAAAATAATAGTCGATGCCCCGCATACCACCTACCTTCATGATGCTGAATCCTATTCCAGCATTTTGTAAACATTCCAGCGTCCATATCTACATGGCGTCCGATAAGGACTTTCCGCCCAGCGTACGCGCTGAATAAATTCTGCCTTTTGTTCGTCCACAATGCCTCAAAAGTCAGACCCTCTTCATTTAAAATAATTCCAGAATGCGAATATTTGCTTTGATTATCTTTTGCCCAGAATTTTTGGACAACATTAATGACCTTGCCAAGAAGCATTGGATTTTGAGTACAAAAAATCATGCCAGGCTGTAACTTTATCTTTTGTGTCATTTTTATTCACCCTTGAAGTATGTTTCCGGCTCTGGAACCATCGCCCTCAGCCGTGCGATATCTTCTAACGTCGGCTCCCCATTAATATCCCATGTTTCCAGAATAGACAATGCCATGGGGACCCCGAACTTGGCAATGATCTCCCCGATTGCCAACAATGTTGTAAGCTCCATTTTTCAATCTCCTATAATCGTTTTGAAGTACGCAAGGAAGCCACCCAATGCTTTGGATAATGCTGCCATGTGTGTACTGACTGACGGTTTGTCCCTTGTAATAGAATATGTTTCAAGAGCATCTACAGCCGCATGATATGCAAGCCAAAAGTCTTCCCCGTATAAAATCGCCTTATCCTTCTGCGCGTCACTTATTCGACCTTGGGCATACATCTCTCCCAAGGTTGACATAGTTACATCATAAGCTTCCGCAGATGTGGCAAGAGTGTTATATGCTTCTTTTGTGTATGATGCGGTGACACAGCTTGATATCACAAAGATGGCGATAAATATTAATATGTATTTTCCTGTTTTATACCTTTTCATGTCATCTATCCTTTTCATTCTGTCTGCCAGTTCAGTGACACGGGATTGTGGTGTCTGTCTATTGCCCCTGTGATAGTTTGCACAATTTGCACTCATGCGCCTGAATCAAATCACCATCTCTTGACAACTGAGTGATCAATAGTTGATCTTGCCTATCAAGAGACCCGCATTTCCGTTCCAATTTCTCCACGCGCCTCATCAGGTTTTCGATTGCATCTTCCATCAAAGCCCCCTTTCGATTAACCTGTCCAACTTATTGTCAATATCGTTTAGTTTCAACCTAGTGCTTTCTCTATCCACCTGATATCTATTAAATTCCCTCTTAGTATCGGTTTGATATCGCTCAAGTCGTACATAATCATTGGGGAGACACGCTAATTTACCTGTGTTCCAACCGGAAAGGATGGTCAGAAATGCAAGTAAGATGTAAACGAGGTACGTGAGCCAGCGAATTTTCGATGCATCTAGGTTATCGGTCATTTTTAGCTCCCTTTCTGGGTATTTCGCAAAACGAATATTTTTTCAGAACCGCGCTTCATGGACGCTCAATCCCCTCACCACACATACAGCACCCACAAGCAGATTAAGGCCATGAGGATTGATATTAGTAAATAATCTGATCGTTTGTGTTTCATTTTTTTACTTTCTCTATGCTCTCAATTGGTAGTGGGATCAACCCAAGATCTTTAATCCTATCAAGCGCCTGTTTTTCAGTTTCAAATTCCTCGATCGGATGCAATGTGCTTGTCACTGTATCCACTGCACCAGCAACCAATGCCAGGACTTTCTTTCCATCATGAATTAACCGAAACGTCTTGCCAGAAGCCGTGTTGATCTTAAATTCAAACTTGCCTTTTTCTTTGTCATATTTTGAATTTTTGAATGTAAATGCGGCTTTTTCTTTTGCCATTTCCTCAAATATGGAAATACTATAAACTTTCTGTTTCACCTCTGCAAAGGCCGGGACTGCAAAGATAAATATTGCCGATGTGATTGTGATTAGTTTTTTTATCATGGTGCAATTCCTCTTTGTTGTCAAGCGGTTAAGGTGTTTGGCCACCATCGGAAATAATCCATCCGTGGTCTGCAATTAACGCCGCTCTTGCTGCCGCTGCTGCACCACCACCTGTGTATTTAGACGTTCCAAAATGGATCGTTACGTTGTCTTGTACCGGCTGTGCATCATATGCTATTAAAGTTGCGTCATAAACTGAGGTTGATAAAGGTTTGGCACTATTCATAAAGTTTGTAGCATCTGTAACTGAATGAATATCCCAGTTGTTTATTGCAGGGTCTGTTAGAGATGAACAACCATAGAAAGTAGTACTTAAACTCGTAACCAATCCAACATCCCAATTACTTACGTCTAAAGATGTTAGAGATGAGCAACCATAAAAAGTATAATATAAATTCGTAACCAACCCAACATCCCAATTACTCACGTCTAAAGTTGTTAGAGATGAACAACCACGGAAAGTAAAACCTAACTTCGTAACCAACCCAACATCCCAATTACTCACGTCTAAAGTTGTTAGAGATGAACAACCATTAAAAGTATAAAATAAATTCGTAACCAACCCAACATCCCAATTACTCACGTCTAAAGTTGTTAGAGATGAACAGTTGCGAAAAGTAGTATTTAAAGTCGTAACTCCAACTAAATCCAATACATCCGTAGCAGATACAGTTAAGTTAGTACAACCATAAAAATTATACCCTAAATTCCCAAAGTTTAACGGCCCCCAAGATTTAATTTCATATATTTTGAGTTTATCCCCGCCATCATTAAATCGCCACCCAGTTATAACCCCACTAATCACTACTTGATAAGTGCCCGCAGTAACATAAGTATGCGTCACAGCAGCATCGTCCCAGGCTGTAATAGCGTCTGTTCCAGCATCTCCCCAGTCTATATGAAAGTCATATGTCCCGCCGTTATAAATAGGCAGGGTAAAGGTTTCATCTGCTCCGGTAGTTTTAATATCAAATATAAATTGAGATTGTGCGTTCAGGGAAACACCCTCAAGGGTTGCACCAAAGGCAGTGACAGGAAGGAATAGGGCAAATAAAACTACAAGTGAACGTATCAATTTTTTCATTTCTTGATATCCCCCCTCTTATCCCAGGCCCGGCCTTTCTTAATATGAGCAAGCAACTTGTCTTCATCAAAAAAGGATACAAGTTTTTTCAACAAAATCTCATCCTCTTCTGAATACCGAGTCTCAGGCTCTTCACCGGACATTCTCTTTAATGTCAATTGAATCGTGGGTGAATTGGCAATGATCTTTTGCCTTAATTCCGGTGTTATTGTCGGGGATTTTACAATAGAATTCTTGATCGTATCTTTTTGCTTTGGAAGGACACCATCAACCAGGACAAAGGTTTTCCCATCCACTCTGCAAATCTCAGTCACTTTGCATCCAGACGTGCCTTGAAGATCGTATGAGGTGTCCTTATCGTATGCCTTTGCGTACTCGTACAGATCGTCACACCAACCAAAACCACACCATAAAAACACCATGATGATCGATGCCATTAATTTTTTCATCATCGTCTCCTTTTTTAATGTAGCGTGATATTACAAATTGGGAATGTCAACGTTTGTGCTGATGTAGATCGTACCGCAAACCAAACCCTGTCCCCAACACTGAGAGATATCAAGCCGCCCCCACCAATTGTTTTAATGTCTGTATTGTTTGTTAATAGCGTAGTTGATACGGCCTTTGTTGACTGTGTGACATTAATATATGGTGACACAATCGAGGTCTGTGTATTATTAAGGGATTGGCTGAAACTGGAATTCCACATGCCACGATACACGCCGGTGGTCGCTACCAATAAATATGACCCCATTTGCCATGTGCCCGTATCGGTTGTGCCCCAGGTGGCAGTTATCGTATATGTACTCGCCGTTGGAACAGTCAAGACTTCAAACACTCCATTATAATTCGCATCAGCACATCCATTTTGCGTAACGATATCCCCTGCCAAAAGCCCATGTGCGTCATCCGTTACTGTAACAATCCCACCACCGGCATCAGCAATCGAGGCAATCACACCCTCTGATCCGGCCGTAAATGTAAATCCACTGTTTAAATGTGGCGGAAGTCCGTTGATGTTTGCATGGTGCATGGCGTGCCATTCATCAGCCGCATTGATAATTTCCGTTGCGGAAGATCCGTATTCGGCTCCCATTTCTCCGTAATCTGAAGCGCCGAGTGTGACTAAATGCTCCACCCCTGCGCCATCTTGTCCATATAATTTATCGTCAGATTTCCAATACAGCGCTCCATAATCAGGGATATCGGTTGGGGTTGTGATTTCAGGCATATGAAAAGAACCGTATAATAATATTAAAGACTGGACACTCCCATCATACCACATGAAAGTTTCAAGAGTCCCAGGGGTTCCGGCACCTCCCATGCTTTGAAAATAGACATCCCCAATTTGAGCATCCGCAGTCACGTCAGACAAATTTCCATAAATCTTTACAGCAACCTTACTTTGTGGATCGTCAGAATCGATTAAGGTAATCCCAGGGGCAGGGGTAGGAGTAGCGGTATAAGAGGTCGCAGCATGATCGCCCACAACCGTCACACTAGCGCTGCCATAAGTTATAGTAACGTCAGTTCCACTCACATCGAATGTCCATACATTCGAAGCATTCGCTCCGTCTGACCAAGCGACAGAATCAACAGTCGTAGGGTCAAATCCAGCCCCACCGCCACCAGTTTGATACCAGTGTGTCCCATCACATTCTAAAATCCACCCGCCAAAAGTTGCGGTTTTAGTCTCATCCACGGCCGATTCAAGATAAATATCCTGGTTCCCGGTTCCCTCAACGTTTTCCAAGGTCGTGTTGTTAGTTGCGTTAACAATTACAATAGCGATTTGCTGTCCGTCAACACCGCCAGTAAAGCCACCTATGGTTACATTGTTAGATGTGGTATCGACCTTAATTACATTAACGTTGGATACGTCTAAATCATCTGTTGGGCCGGTTGTGGATAGGGTTGTGGTGCGAAGAATAATTGTAGCTGCTTTCCCTTCGCGTACTGGGTCGCCATCTCCCGCAAAACAAGGTGCTACCGCAAAACTTACTGCCAGCATTGCCGCTAAAATATATCTACGAATTGTCATTTAAACCACCTCCTACCCAGTTTCCGTCAGACCTTTTGGTAAGCCTGAGCTGATCATATTTATGTTCAAGATTGAAATCGTATCCGATTTGAATGTTTCCAGTTCCGTGCTTAACCGTTATTGTATTCGTGCTATCCACGGCGTATAGGATAATTTCATCCCCTGAGTTTCCGCCATTGACTGTAACCAGATCGTCAGCGGCAGCACCTTGTGGCGTAAGGCAGTAAATCCCCGGATCAGTTACGGTAATAACGCCGCCCGTGATTGTTGCAGAATACTCGCCCCACGAGCCCGTTCCACCCGACACCGGGCCGACTTGTTTCATCCCTTCCATCCATCGTCTGAAAATAGGCATGTCGTCACCCCCTTTATGCGATCTCGATGACTCTTAGGTTGCCGGTTTCGCCGGATATGGTATTGCAGAAATAGATTGGGATATCTACAGAGCAAGGAATGTCGAAAAGCGCCCCTTTTGGAATTGGCATCCCAGTTTCAGCAGTCACGCCGGTGGGACCCCAGACGCATTCGCCGGAAGCAGAGTCGCTATTATTATAAGCGCAAAGACCCTTCCTGGTATATCCCTCGGTTAATTGTGATGTGAATAAATCGGATGAACCGAAGACGTCTACTGCTGTTATCTTCAATTCATGTGTGGCTATCGAGTTTAATCTGGCGAGATAATCTGATTCCCGTGACATGATACCCTCCTCAAAAAAAGTTCATAGTGTTTCACAATTGGCAAAAGCCAACGCCGGAGAAAGGGCGTTTTATTAAATTGTTGTGAAGATTTCCTTGAGAAGGATTGAAGTGTGCTCAAATTCTATATATATTTTTGCTTTACTGTCAAGCTTTTTCACACAACCATTAAAAAGATACTGCCTTTAAAGTAGATATCCGATCCATGTAGCCCACCCCTAACCTGCATGGGCTCAAATGCAACCGCCCCCCCGTCAAGCTCATTTCTAAACCGAACGGTCCGTGTGAATATTTGCGAATTGGATGTGATTGTGAGCGTATAGGTGTTTCCGGCGCCTGAATCTGACAGCGCTTTCAAGGCATCCACGGTGGATTTCAATTGCAGCCCCTGGGTTTCAGTGCTTACAAGCGTGATGGTTCGGCCCGCTTCAACCCCCATGAATTCTTGAACAACGATCCCCCCGCCAAGTGTCGGTTCAGCCTCGGCATTAACCATATTGTACGCGAATTCGTCTGAAAAAATCATATCTTTGTCAAGAGTAACGGTCCCGATTATAGTGCCCATAATTATCCCCTATACCTGAACTACGGTGATGGTTTGCTCTGATCCACCGGAAGCCCTTTGAAGGATCACATGCTTTTTGGTCTTTCCCGGATATCCGGCCACAACAACAGCGTTCCCGACTGCCAACCCGCTGGGGCCACTGACGTTAGCCGCTGTGCCGCCGTTCTTGAATTGAATGGCGTAAGACGTATCGGACCCGCCTAATGCAGACACGGTGGCCTCTACCACCTGCGGTTGGGTATCTTGCGCCCAGCGGTTATTCATTTTCGTAAGTTCGTCTAAAATCATATCGAGAATTCCTCGTATTGCTCTGCTTCAATCGTGGCCCAAACGGACTTTGGCGTGATTGAGATTGTATAACTCTTAACTTTCAGCTTTTGGTTGTTCAGCCCAAGTTTACCGTCCGACACCGTTATCCACGTTCCCGGAATGATTGTCGGCCCTTTATGCGGGACTTTCAAGGATCGCTTTTTGGTCAGATAATACGCCCCCTGGGAAGGATCGTCCAACCACCGCTTGCCTCGCTTGGCTGCGTCGTTCTCGGTTACGATTAGCGCATCGTTTATGGATGGGCCTTCTCGATCGCCGGTGCCGCGTATTGCTTTGACTATGGTGCTCATACAGACCTCGCTTATCCTAATTGATACATAGATAATCTACATCCAGCTCTCCGCTTCGTGCTGCACCAGTTCCCAATACAATCTCAAATCCCACAGATTCTATCGTCCCAGATAGCCCAGTCTCTAGTAGATTCATGGCAAACGGTGTGTCAGGGTCATTCCAAGCCATTATGAAGTCTACATCAAATGTTAAGCTAGGTACTCTCATACATCTCCTGGGTCATACCTCCAGCCAGTATTATGGCTATCCCCTTGCCTGTCGAGTCCATTATCCATAGTAGTACTCCGACCACACACTAGCGTTACACAAGATGTTAAGTGTCCCAACAGGTAAATTACAGCTATCAGCACCGAATGAACATGTACCCGTCCCTGTTGATACCTCCAAATCCATATGAAGTGTGGCACCTATAGTTGCACACCCCCCACGTACCCAATCAGACCACGCCCCTGTATCTATAAGGCTCTCGGCACATGCCTATGGCACATCTGTAAAACATATATATCCAATACCAAGTGACCCATAGCTGCTCTCATCCCGCAGAGCAATACCAAATTCTATTTGCTCCGGAATCCCATTCAACTTAATTATATTTTCTCCCAGGTGAACACCTATATTTCTCATGTAAGACTGTTGGTTGTTTATACCCGCAACCGCAAAATACAGTATCTCAAAACTACCTCCTACATAATCAATCCAAGCATATATGCTGTCACCGGCGGGATGTGGCGGATCTGATGGCTGCAGCCCAGAATCATCTATGGAGTCTACGTATAACAACATATACGAATCATCATAAGAAAATGTCGTTTCACACTTTATGGACACCCCAAGCGTAGCCCCTAATGGGTCCGCCGTCATCTCCTGTGATAACAGCACCACACCGTCCTCAAGAGTCACTGATGCACTATAGTCCCCCTTCCATGGGGTCCCTGCAATCACTGGCATGCTTGGACAAGTCCGATTCGCTGGCTCTGATGTCAGAACGTGCCACGAATTCCCAGACGCGCATAGCGTAGTACTGTTAAAAGGCTCCCAGCATCCTTCCTCGCCACCAGTAGCCCCCAACTTAAAACAATAAGGTATTCCCTGCCCAGGCTTCTTAATCTTAGCCGTTACGACATTCCCGTTTACTGAAATAGCGTCCAGCGGCGAGCTCGGCGGTGTGTTCTTGCAAGTTCCATCCTCGACCGGTCCCGATCCGTCTGGTTTCATTTGCTTCAGCGGAAATGTAAAAATTTGTCTACTCATGATGCGCTCACCGTAAAAGTATCATTGGCTAAATCGTCCTGGTCGCTGTCCTGATAGCCGGACTTCGTTATTTTAATTGTATGATCCCCGACAGCTACGTTACTAACATTCAATAAACCGCTCGCGTCTGTTGTGCCTTTATAACTTCCGTCTATTGAAACAGATGCTTCGTCCAAGTCAACGTCGGACACATAGTCTGTGATGTTGATTGTTATGTCTCTTTTCGTTGGCAACGTCCCACCACCGCCACCGCTATTAAAATCGAGTGAAAAATCCAAAACCGTAGCAGAGTCACAACCGCCTGCGGTCAGCCAAACCGAAAAAGTTGGTTCTTTGTAAGCACTGCCGACTGTTATTCGGAACGGAGTGAATATCGTGGTATACGTAATTGTAATTTGTGCCCTCGGAATATCTTCCCATTGGGCATTAGTGACAGCTTTGCTTCCACTCGTAAAGCGAAGACCCCCTGCACCGCTTCCAGAAGACACTAATTCTACAAGATTTGCAAATGGCTTCGATATACTGCCTGACCCATTTGACAATGTAATTGATTCTGTGAGTTCCTCGGCATCTTCACTACCATCAAGATCAGGCATCGTTCCATCACTTGACCCAAATCGTCCAAGCGATGCGCCCCCTGCATAAGCTCTGAAGTGAAAAGTTCTCCCACTTTGGCCAACCTCTTCAAGCATCACGCTGGCACAATATGCAGGCTCTTCGCCTCCCCCGCCTCCTCCGCCACCCGGTGCGGCAACAACAGAAAAAGAATAAATCGCATAAGCGGACTTATCCGCAAAATAAAACAGCACATTGTATGTTTCTACGGCTCCCCCTCGAATGGAATAATCCTGATAGTTCACGCTGTACGTCACACTGACAGTTGTAATCGGGATTGACGTATCCCCGGTAACAGCGGTTTCCCCATTCGTGTTCGTTTTTGACGTATTCCCTTTTCCGAAAATCAGCGTTACGTCTTCAGTAATAGATTCTGTCCCGCTTCCCACTCCCTGGCAGCTTCCTTCTGGAAATGAAAAGGTTGGGATATCCCCCTGGCTATGATAATAATACACACGGACTGTATGGTCTCTACCAGGATAAATATTACTATCAAAATCTCCATCAGCTTTTTCAGCCGCAGTGAGATACCGTTCGGCTGCAATGGTCGCGTTTGTTCCGCTAGACCCATACCCATAAACCGTAACAGCGTTATACCCGGACGGGTAGTCAATACTTTCGCTTAGCTGAACAATATCGTCCAGGTCATTATAGCTCTGGACCGACGCCCCTTCATCGACGGAATACGCTTCAGCTGATAGTGACCCATCCGCTGCCGCCACCAGCTCTGCCCCGATCACCCCGGCCAGAGAAGAGATAACATCCACCGGCGATTGGCCGGACACGCTGAACGAATCCGCATAAACCGCGAAATCACCCGCGTTCCAATTCACCGTCACGGAATATGGGCAGTAATTACTCACCACATAAGCCACAATAGCTGAAGCCGTTGTGTTCCCGGTCTGCCATGGGTGGGAAGTATCGTCCGTGTCATTTATGGTTTTGGAATAGGGCTTAGATAGTAATGCCTGCTTTGACCTACCCCATACGGTAAACGCTACACCTGCCCTACTCGGGGTCGTGTCTCGCTCTTCCACCAAGAACTGATAGGTCGTGACGCCGATAACCACCTTTATTCGCAGTGCCCCAAAGTTCGTGGTGGGATCGCATAGCGCCCAGAACGATTTACTTTTCAGCGACAGGGAAACCGAACTGCAATACTGGCCTTCAGCCTGATCAATATCGCATTGTATAACGTCGTCAATTACGCTTCTGTTGTCTATGATGATGTTTATTGGTGTCGGCATATCTATATCCCGTGGTTTTTCAAGAAGTAATAATCCCCTTGCGTGATCCCTGAATCAGCGTCCAGGATGTGGTTGATTAAACTCAGTGTATCATTGAACTTGGCAAGGTTTTCTATATCGTTCCTGAGCGTCTGGCTACCTTCGATCTTTGACAGGATATCATGGACCAAGGTTATATCCCCGCTGAACACGGCGTTCAGGCTGTTTACCAGGGACAGGGTCGAGCCCACTTTAAGGCTGTTAATTAAACTGATTGCGCCTAATATTTGCGCCCTTGGGATGTGCCTTACGGCACCGGTTAACGAGAAGGTGCCCGTGAAGGGGGTGGCTGTTACTTTTTGCCCACCTTTTACGGCACCGGTTAACGAGAAGATGCCTGTGAACGGGGTGGCGACTATTGTTTCGCCACCAATGTTTTCTTCAGCCCCGAACGTACCCAGCGTATCCCAAAGACTGTGGTGTGTGGCTTTTATCCATGCGGGCGCGCGGACAGTTTTTGAAATTCTAATTTCGTCTATAACGTCAGGCCAAACATACGCGGACGCAGCACTCGGTACGTTCTGCCCGATAACCAAGTCGTCAGCACTATTAACTGTTTGGGTTGTAGTATCTTCAGCGGGTGTGCCGCTAACAGCTCCATTGATAAATAAAGAAACTTTACCTTCCCCAACATCTCTAACCGCTGCCAAGTGCCTATAAATTCCATCAGAGATATCAACACCGGCAATTGCATAAAATGTGGTTCCACCATGGTCTTCTAACCGCATGTACGGTTGACCGTCTGTAACGGTCGTGGCAAATATAAAACCCTCTCCATCGGCGTTATCTTCCCGATTTGTTACAAGCGTTCTGTACTGCGTAACATCTGATATTTTACAAACAACCTCTACAGTGAAATCACCCTCCTCTGGATTCAATTCCGAACTAGCGGGAACTGTAGTTTTATCATCCACCCCGTCAAACTCGATACCTTTGCCAATCTTGCCATCCACAAAATCAGCAGTGGTCATCGAGCCACCGGGCGTCCCGTCATTAGCGTTACTCGTTGAATCCTTTATGGCATCTGCAACATCTCCATTAGGATCTTGCGCCATGTGCATTACGAGTTTAAAATTAGAATCCCAAGTGTTATGCGCTACTGCATCGGTTGTATCTCCTATATATGATGTATTGTCAGCATGATCAGAATCATAATAAATGTAAATGATTTCATCAACGGTAGCGGAAACAGATGGAACTTTAACGTGATACCAGGCTTTTTCAGAGGCGTAATCAAACCGTTCAATTTCAGCATACAACTCTGTTGTGCCATCAGAGGATGTAAAGGCCACTTTCTTCCGATTGGCGTTAGACCCCAGCTCGTCAAAAAAGCATGAAACGTCAACATCGCCAATCCCGGAAGCCGCTGACAGATAAACCAGAACGGGAAACCCGGAAAGAGCCGCGTCAATCTGGTCTTTATCTAAGGTGAAGGTTAGTCTTTTACCCCAACCTGAAAGCGTACCCATAATGTCCCTTTACGACAAATAAACCGCAATTTCACCGGAAACCTGGATTGATGTCCCATCCGTTGCGGTAACGTCTACCCCAGAGTCAATGCACCCGACAATCGTGTCATCGGCTGATGTCTCATCAAAAACGACTGCTGATCCCACTGGGCCAATGCTACCCCCGTCTGCTATCCACGTTGGCTTGTTCCCCCATATCATTGAGCCCCTATTATTCACATCATCCTCAGTCAGTTCCCCGGACAATAACGTGATCCCCCGGGCGGTATATCCATATCCGGTTCCGATTTCTTCGCCACTTACATCCGTGTAGACCGCATGTGCGTCCTCGTCGAATGTGAATGTGTCTTTCATCAGCATTGTCTTGAACACGTCAGTGTCGCAATCGATCTCACCCTTCATTGCTTGATATTTGAAATGGTTACTTAGTACGACCGCCATAACATCCCTCCTTTAAGCCGATTCTCCGCGCCAATCAAGCGTGACCGTGTTATTTGAATAAGACGCTATGCCTGCAGGAACAACCTCTTTTACCCAAAGCCCTTTTCCTGCATGGGTGGTTGTAAACGTCACGGTATTCCCATTTGCCCAGGACCCGCCCCATCCGTCCTTGTCAATCTTGAAATAATAGGAAGACCCGTTGGCCGGTTGAAAGTCAGTGTTGATATCCCCTGACCCTACCGATCCAGTATTTGTCCCCGTAACCGAAAAGTTCGTCGCGTCGCTGAACGTCAAGGTCCATAAATCCGTAACTGTCCCCACGTTGTACCGCGTAACCGGGTACGTGCCTTCGTCATACGTTCCAGCGGAACTCGTTTCCACCCATGAATCAGTCGCCGTTTTGATGGTTCCCAAATCGACGATGGTGCTGACAACCGTTGTGATGGCGCTGAAATTATGGCCCAATTCCCCGGATATCGTGATTGTTGCGGTGTTCCCAACCCACGAGGGCGTTCCGACAACCGAAGTATCCAATTCGTTGACCCCGTCATCTATATGGATGGGCGCAGTATCCCAAATGCCGGAAGCCGTATCGAACTCGACTTCAATGGATGATTCCCCGCTGCCGTATGCGTTCGCCAACAATCCCGTCCCACACCAATCGGAATACCCCTCCGCATCGGATTGGGCGTCCATGTCGGTTCCGGCTTTTAGCTGGTAGTAATCGTCTGACGTAGATCTTACGCCGATCCAGACCTCCCCAGAATACATGGCAAGGTCCCCGGTGTTTTCATTCCGTATAAACTCTTTTCGGTATCGGGTAAGTCCTTCCACTCGTTTTGTTGAACTAACATTCGGGAACCCGTTGTTAAGGCTGTTGTCAACAATTTCCGTGGTGCCTATCCTGCCGCCGTTAGCCGCCGTGTCATTATTGTTGACCGCCTTGTAAAATTTGATGTCACTTGCTGCGATTGACATGACCGCCTCCTTTTAGGCTGTGACCAGTTGCGCCCTTCTAAGTGTTTTTACGAGACCGTTTACAGCGTCCGTGTCCCCATACACCTGGTGGGGAGTATCGTTTATATTGAGATTGATTGTGTGAAGTTGGCCGGATAAATTGTTTGAACCGCCGACGGGTCCACCTTGAGCAAATTTTGGCATTTGCATCTTTGGAACAACGCCGCCAAATTTCATTCCGGCTACCATCCCATTCAGACCCTCAAACAGCCCCGATCCATACTTCTTAACAGCTTCTTTCTTGATGACGAACTCGCCTTTTTCAAGCATTGCAGGGACAGTGTCGCCGCCTCCGTAACCTTTTAATTGGCCGCCTGATGACAATTTTGATAGCGCATCAAGTACTTGATCCAATCTAATCATGCTCTTGAAAACGCCTGATGGTGTTCCACGTGCATGGAGGCTAGGTTCCCCTAATGAGGGTAAGATATGCTTACTTATTGCTTCTTGAATTTTTGCCGCATTTCTTTCAATCACATGATCGAATAACGTAAACTGAAAATACTTCGTATCATTAGGGTAATTACTATGCTTATTGATTACATAATCCCGCAAGGCATCCGGGTCCCCAAACATGCTATGAAGTTTGGAATATTTAGTTTCAGCCGTAGGGCGCACACCTGTAAACTTACTGCCTATTTTAGGTAAAGTAAGTCGCCCGCCAGACGCAAACTTCTGCACCATCCCATTCAGACCCTCAAACAGCCCCGATCCATACTTCGCAACAGCTTCTTTCCGGATAACGAATTCACCCTTTTCGAGCATGGCTGGGATGGTATCGCCGCCTCCGTAACCTTTCAATTGGCCGCCGGTGGCGAGTTTCTGCCCCTTATACGTCGTAATCCCTAAAGACTTTGCTTCATTAAATGTATCAAGTTGTTTTTGTAGCGCTTTCAGCTTCTTTTCTGCTGCCGACGTGTCAAGCCCAAGAGCCTTGTTTTTTTCTATAGCAACAGTCAATGATGCGATCTCACTTTCAACATCCTGAATTACGGAAGTTGTCGATGCTCCAACCGAGGCTGTGCTTTGCTTTAACGACTCCAGTTGTTGTTTCGCTTTAGCTACGGCATACGTTAGACCTTCTTCCGAATCTCCATCTTTTCCTCCAAAATCAACTACAATAGTCCCCCCAGCTAACTCGATAGCCTGCTTAAATGTGTCCAGTTGTTTTTTTAAATTTGTTATCTTGGATGATAGCGGTAACTTGGAAGATCCCTCCCCCATAAACGAAATCAACATCTCAGTGCTGGTACCCTCAACCTTCTTTTTCAGGCCGTCCATCCAACCTTTAATTTCTTTGATCTTTTCGCTAATGGGCTTAGTTGTAGACCCTTTCCCTTTTACTGACACGGTATGTGTAGAGGTTGTATTCATGCCACCCAATCTTCTATGTAGATTGTATGCCTCTCTGAGTGCCTCCAACCCGATGACGGTGATTACGTGTTTGGACTTCCAATCTTTGCTGATGAGATATTCAAGTTTTTTCTTGATTTCGTCCAAAACCTCGTTCGGTTGCGTCCCATCAAGTTTGACTGTAATTTCTTTTTCCGCTGTAGTTTGTAAGGTTTCAGCTTTCCCCGTGGTTGTATCGAGTGCTGTGTTAGCGGTTGCTGTTGCGACCGTTACCGTTTTTTCTGCATTGATTGCAGTGGTTGCGGCTTCCGCCGTAGTTTTAATTTCAGTTATGTCGTTTAACGCAACCTCTGGTATGTCCATGTTGAAAATCTTCGGTTGCGTAATCTCTGTGGTTGCAGCTTCAAGATCGTCCGTCATGGTTTTAAGTTTTGCGTTTGCATTGGCGGTGTTGATATCAATGCCTATCTTGCCTTGTGCAATTGCTGCAACGAGAGCGTCACTCATTTGATCAATGGCTTCCTTCGTAAACCCAATTTTACTGAGCGCTTCTCTGTTTTCGATGTCTATTAAGTATTGTTTATCGAGTTTAGACCTGAATTCTTTTTCTTTTTCAGATAACCCGTCATAGGCTGAGTCGGCGCTTGTTGAATCGACTTTAACATTCATCGGCTCTTCAACTTTTGTTTTAGTCTTAGATGCATCCTCCTTTACTTTGTTTAGTTTAGCCGTTGGGTCTTCTATATCCGTCTTTAATTTCGCCGGGTCATTGAATTTTTCTTTTAGGTTTGCGAGTTGGCGCCCGATTTCACCAAAAGCGCTCCCGGCTTCTGTTTCCATGCTATCGTAAGCTGTTTTTGCTTTTGCACTTCCATCTTGGAATGTCTCAGATGTTTTAGTTTTTATTTCATCTAACCCGAGTATTACCGCAGCTTCGGCTTCCCCATGGACGTTCACCCAGTATCGTTTATAATTTTCGAGTTCCTTGCTATTCGCACCATAGGTATCAATGACACGCTGCATGTCTCTTTGAGCAGCTTCGTTTCGCTGTTCTTCCATGTAAGCGATTTCTGCATTTTCAAGATCGGACCTACGCTTGTTTTCTTCTGCTCCATTAGCGGTTGTGCGAGTCATTATTTCCATCATCGCATTGTATGCCTTATTGGCGTTGCTTATTTGCGCGTCCGCTTGTTTTATTGATTCTGCCGTAATGGTTTCTGTCGTTGACCTTGATGCTTGTTTTACTTGTGTATTTCCTGATATTGCAGCATCAGCGATTCCACGATATAATTCTCGTGCAGTTTCAAGTCTCTCTAAGGCTTCCTCATAATCCTTTTCGGTTTCTGCTTCCGATATCGCCTTTTTAGCTTCAGCTAACGCTTGTCTTGCTGCCAGTATGTTTTCTGACTGGATTTCTTCATCCGTCATTTCCGATTGACGCAGCAGTTTTACATCCTCTGCGAGTTTTTCTTCAATGGACTTGATTTTGTCTGTGAACTTTTGATAGGCTGTTTTTCGTTTTTCAAGTTCGTTATTTAACGTCCCCGTTTGTTTTTCTTGATTTGCTTTGTAGTTCTCAAGTTCTTTGTTCCACCATGATAGCGCCGCTTCTGCCATTTCTTGTTTTGAAATCTCATTGGCAGCAACCATTTTTTGTAGTTCATCAACGTAATTTTTATATCGTTTTTGTAGCCGTTCCCATGCTTGTTTAACTGCAACTTTTCCATCTATATCTTGTTTATCGTAATACGCCTTCCAGGCTGCACTCATCTTATCCAGGGACGACCGAACGTCATGGGCGTATTTCGAAATGGACACCCGCCCTTTTTCAACGGCTTTGATAACTGCAGCTATCATGGCGTCCGTGTACTTGCCAGTAGCTTCAAGCTCACGCTTGATTGCCCCATAGCTCAGCTTAGCTTTCTCGCCAATGGCTGAGTACGCCACCGCTGCCGCGTCTACCGCGTCTTTGTGCTTTTGCTGTAATGCTATTGTTTTTTTTGAATCTTCTGATATGCCAACAAAGAATCTTTTCCACCACCCAATGGATATTTTTACCGTCTCTGTAACCTTATTTAGCTCCCACCCCATAAGCTTTATGAACGAACCCATTATTGGGAATCTGGATTTCATTTCATCGCCAAGCTTAACTATTACATTTTCATAGCCGTCAACCGCTGTTATTGCATTTTTTGTTTCGTCTCGTATCATCTTCCAAGAATCAGCAAATAATTGCAGAAACCCAGACCATGCTTTCGATCTTTCTACGGCATATCCGTATTCGTTTATCAGATCACCCAATGCTTTTAATTTATCTATATGCGCGGCGCTTGCGAATTCATCCAGCACTTTATTATTTTTATCAAAAGCGTCAATTGTAAGTTCGATCTTATCTTTTAGCTCAGGGTGCGCCTTGATGAGCCTTTTCAGGGTGGCGAGGTAAGCATCATTTGCGCCTTTGGAAAGGTCCGTTTCGTTTTTCAGCTTTATGGCCTTTTCGCCAGTTGAAACCAGCGCTCCCTTGTAGGCTTCCAGCGAGTCAACAATCTGCATGTTCTTGACAGCGAGGGTTTCAGCGTCTTTTATTGATTTCGCTAATGCCGCTTTGTAGGCGAGAACCGCAGCCGCCACTACCCCGAGAGCTATTGTAATAGGGTTGAGCCTTTTCAGGAATGCTCCAAGCATGTACCCCGATGTGGTTAGCGCCCCGGTAAGTCCACTTTTTCCTAGAGTTGTCGTGAGAGTTGCATAAGTTGAGGTAGCCATTTTAACAATAGCGACTTTGCCAAGCACTGCCATGAATCCTTTTGCCGCCATAGTTGCCAGCTTGAATGACCCAGCAATGGCACCAAGCTGAACAATCACTTGTCCTGCAACAGTCCCAACAAATGTCTCCAGCGCCCCTAACATGCCCCTGACAGCGTCCAGGAACACCCGAATACCATTTGCTGCCCCAGCCTCCCCAAATGCCACAGCCACGTTCCCTGCCCTGTCAATAAGGTTCTTGAGCTTAACCGCCAGGCCCTCAGCCTGCTTTGCCGCCATTTCTTCAGCGGTGCCTATCTCGTAGACCCTATTTAAAGCGTCCTGATATTTCCCAGACACGAACGATTTGACCACAACCGCCGCTGCTTGTGCCCCACGAAGCCCGAATAGGCTGAAGGCTTTTGACATATTAACTGTTTTGGTGTCTGTATCATAAAGGATGGTGGATAAAGATTTTAAAGTGCCTTGCCACCCCACCATGGCCGGATTTATATCGTCCAGTTTAAGGCCAACAGAGGCGAGGGATTCCGCCAATTTAGCACTTGGCTTAACCATTTTGCTAAGGACTTGCCGAAACCCCGTGCCGATTGTACTAGCCCGAAGACCATTGTTCGCGAGCGTCATCATGGTCGCCGCTGTTTCTTCAATGGACAATCCGGCTTGTGAGGATGTGGCTGCCACGTAATTAAACGCGGTTCGTAATTTATCAATGGTTAATTTGGACTTGTTGACGGCGTTCGCCATGACATCAACGATACGCCCAGACTCCGTAGCTGACATCCCAAAGGCCCTGATAGTGGTACTTACCAAGTCTGTGGATGTCTTCATGTCAGACAGTGTGCCCGTGGCCAGAAGCGCGGTGTCCCGCATAGCCGTCATGGACTCGCCAGCGTTCAAGCCTGCTTGCCCTAACAGGGTCATCCCATCGGCAGCCTCAGACGTTGAGAACTTTGTGTCCCGAGCAACCTGCTTAATGGTCTCGCCCATGGCCGCAACTTCAAAATCCGTTGCTCCGGTAATGGCCTGGAGGTTCTTTAACCCCTGGTCGTAATCTATAATGGCTTGAACCCCGGACTTAAATGCGGATGTAACAGCATAAATGGCTGCTGATGCGGCACCATAAGCAACAGTGGTTTTGAAAGCATCCGTAAGACGCTTCATTGCCCCACCTGTTTCTTTGGCCTGGGTGCCGAGTGCCGCTAAGCTAGAAGTTGCGGTTTTTTGGTTGGTGGCCAGAGTGCGTAAATGCTTCCCAGCGCTCTCCCACGAAAGGTTTCCGTTTCGAACTTGCTTGCTAACTTTTGCTATAACACTCCCGAGCTGTGGATATTGTCTTAATAGCTTGTCTTTTTCCTTTGAATGTTTGGCTATCGCTTTTGCACTTTCGTTCTGTTTTGTAATGTAAGCTTTCATAGCCTTACGGACTTGGTTAACGGACATTACTTCCTTATCGAGCTTAGGCAATAGCTCCGATAACTTGCGGATATGTCGTGAATATTCAGTAATAAGCTTGGCTTTTTGTTTCTGGAGCGCCTGTGCAGATTTGCTTGCTTTTCCCAGGTTTTTGTCCAGAGACCCAATACCTACAGCAGCTCCTTTCGATGTCATCTTTGCAGTCTTTAATTCCCCGTTGACGACTTTTAATTTACCGGATAAGAGGCCTGAACTCAACTTGGTAAAATTAAGCGTTTTAAGGAACTTGGCTCCGCTGCCTGATGACACATCGTTCATTCGCAAAGCAGTTTGTTGAATTGCTTTTTCGACTTTCTTGAGATGACTTTCGACAACCTTTAATGCCATCCCAGTTTTACCTGAACCCAGCGTCGCCAACGCACTTTGAAACTGTTGGGTCTCGTTTGTGGCGTTGCCCATTTTCTTCGCGGACTCAGAAACTTCGCTCCCAAGCCCCTTCATGGCACTTTTTGATACACCAGCCCCTTTAGCCAGGTTGTTAAGTGTCCCCTCAAGGTTCTTCAATAGCGTGTTGAGCTGCTTTACAGACGCCGTCAGCGTAGGGGAAATATCTCCCTTAAACAAAACCCCTAATTTAAGTTCCTTTGCCATGATTACCTCTTATCGACCGGCTTATTCCCGCCAAACGGCTTCTTTTCTGAATCCCAAAACTTGTGCTTGCCCATCATTCTTTCCGTCATCCTCTTCCGTTCTTCCATGGATAAGTGGCTGTAAGAATCCGGATCGCCGGATATGCACTTACCAGGCGGTTTGCTTGGCGTACCGCCCTTTGGCTCATCATCAATTTTAATCCCATGGAACCCCGCCTCAAGCTTCAGCCGATCCACCATCCTTTTCTCTGAGTGCTCATACAAAACCAGCGTCTGCCCAAAAGTTATACCTCCGTCTCTGTAGGACTTTCGGTAGAAGTCGTCGAGTCGGTATCCGTATCGTTCACAGACAGTGGTAACGGCCTCTCCGATTGAAACAGTCCCATCAGTTTCTTCGAGAGGCGATTGAAATTTTTTGCGACAGTGCCATAATTTACGTCGAATATAATGTCTGCAATTTCGATGGCCTGCAAGTTACTCAACTCATCCAGCACCGTTTCTTTCTCGTCTGACACCATCGTCAAAATCTTGCCAATGTTTTCATGGATCACCTTGACGATAAGCGCCACGGACAAATCAGAGGTACCACCTTCGTCAACCTGATCCGTGATTGCTTTGATAATCAAGTCCGTCAGTTTTAGTTGATCTCCCATGGACAGAGGGTAGACGGTGATTTTCCTTAAATTACGGACGCCAATCTCGACATCCGTAATTTGCGGATTCAATTTCTCTTGTTCGGTGATTTCCGGCATAGCAGTTCTCCTTAAATTCGCACCCGGCCCAACGCCGGGTGCGATTAGCTTAATGGTTTACGCCCACTGAATCCTTCCAAGGGGCTTGTCATCCCAAATGGCGTTCCCACCTGACACGTCACTGGAAGCGTTCTTGCTCTCGAATGTTACGGTTACAGCCGCGCTGTCTTCAGCGGTGAAATCCATGTCCGTGTTGGCTGAAACCTGCGCCCTTGGAAAAATGAACGTCATGGTGCTGGTTCCATCCGGGTAGGTATAAACACCTTCAACCCGTAGGTAATCCGGCGCAGTACGCCCACCAAGTGCAATCTCGCCGGAGTGTGCATCTGGATAATCTGTCCCCGGATCAATCCCCTGAGCAAGGGCCAGGTTATAGGGTGTAATTTCTTTGAAAGCGCACTCAAGGGCAGCGCCTTCACGAATGGGAACGGTGTAATCCTCGATCAGTGGGTATCCGGATTCGAGCTTGTACCAATCTGTATTCCCAACAAATTTGGTGTTTGCCAGCGCTCCGATGGAATCACTGGCGGTTAATGCTGCGTTTGGGTCTGCGATATGAGTCGCGGAAACCCCTGTCCTGATTTGCATCAGGCCAATAGCGATTGTTGACGTATCCTTGGTTACAGGACCTTGTCTGCTCATGAAAAGACTCCTTTCAGCTCAATTAAGAACAGTTTAAAAATTAGCCGGACATTTTAGCTAAAGCTAATTGAGGAGATTTCGAAAATCGATTGATGAGCTTCGGCAAAGCCGATTGTGGTGGGTTAAAACGGAAAATAATTCAAAGTATTAACGTGCCCACAGGTTCTACGCAAGCACTTGATTTGCAGATTCCCGTGAATCAGCAGATCAACAGGCGGGTTCCCGGGGTCGCTCAAGTTCCTTCCAAAAACAAAATGGTATAGGCCGTTAGGTTGCCGCTCGATTAACTTTTTACCGCATTTTTCACATAAAATAAAGTTTCTTTCCACGTTTACACCTTCGACGAGAATCTAATTGTCACAGTTAATATTTTGAATTTCGTGCCATCTTCCGCTTCGAGCTGTCTACTTTCCATTACGTCCTGAACAATCATTCCACCCGATAATAACGTCCATGAGCCGGAGGCCCTGCTTCTATAAAACGGTATCCGGGACATGCCATCTGTCTTTGTATTGTCGGTCAGGTGTTTGTAAACCTTATCTCTCAATTGGGCCAGCTTGAATCCCTCACCGTCTTTCCTGGTACAACAATAGATTTCCAGGATATGTGTTGATAGCGAACTTAGCGCCATTTCACCAAAGTTGATGGACACCCACTTGTCAACCTGATGCCCCTGAACATTTGGCGTACTTAAATATTTGTCGAAGGTAAGCTGAACCCCTTCTGCCGCATGGAGGCTGTCAACCCAATATTTTTTTATGGAATCACGTACGTTCGATTCTTTTGCGGTGTCAGCGAGTGCCATCTTCCAGGCTCCTGTAAATATCTATATTAACGCTGGTTATCCGTTTCCCAACTCTGCTGACCTTGACATCGTCAACATAGGCCCCGGTTTCTTTTTCAAGCCGCTCAAGCTCCATGAAGATCCGATCAGCTACCCACTTTGCTTTTTCCATAATGCTTAAGTGGTCCATTACTTCCCCTTCACTTCTTCCGAAACGGCGGAAAGGTTCTTGAAAAACACGTCCGTTAAAAAGATTGCGGCCTTTTTGAGCTCCGGTTTTTCGTCACCATCAAAGTTGAGTTCAGCGACCCCTAATGCATCCAGAACTAAATCAATTTCGTTGATACTCATATCAAATGTAACATGAATATCTTTTGGCTCTACATTTAGGATTCTCATCGCCAGTCCGCCTCGATTCGTTTTAGCATTTCATCCCCGCGCTTCAGCCAGCCGTCTTTTGCATATTCTTCCATGGTTGGTGTAAACACGGGCCTTTTTTTCTTTCCAAATTCTCCTACCCTGCCGTACATCTCGATGGATTTGGAATTGCCTTTTGGCCCGGCTTTCCCTTTCCCATGCCACGATTTCCCTCCGGAATCCATGGCACCAGGTTGGACCCCACCGAGATACCCGTCCCCAAGCCGATATGACCCGAGGCTTTTAACAAGATCCACGCGAAGTTTCCACGGTGACGGGTAGCCTTGCCATCCGTACTTTTTTTTCCATCCGCCGTATCTCTCTGAATACGCAGGGTTAGGGCTTGAACGCTTCATGATATTTTCCATCACAAGCTGGTAATAATCCGTAGCGCACTTGAACTGCATCGTGTCCGGGACCTGAACCTTCACCGTGGTTTCGATCCGCTTTAATGCGGTTACGATACGTGTTACATCCGCCTGATTTACTTTAATGGATATCATGAATCCACCCGTTCAATACGGTCTCAAATTTGACATCCTGCTCCGGCATAAGCGAATTATTCTGTAGCGTAATATGTCGCCTGAATATCCTCGGAGATTTGAAAACCCTATCGCCTGTCTTGAACAATACCAATGTATCTGCATCTGAACATTCGATAAACACTTTCAACCCTTCCAGTAATCGCTCATCGATACGCTCGTTATCGTACATGACTGCGTACCAACCGTTTATCCTGTCCGTCCTGTTGACTTCCCCTAAATTCGCAACCTGGTGGACCTCAGAGGCCGTGGACCCGAAAGAAGCAATGGTTTCAGTGGGGTCTTTCGCATCGGCGCAACTTTGCACGACAAATAGCGTAATCACTTGGCATTCCTTTTTTTAAACACAACGTCAATAGTGCAACCCACTTCGTGTGGGATGGTATCCATCTGAACCAGCTCCAGGCCTTTTAACTTTGAGACGATGCTATTGATAAATTGTACCCCAACGTTGACGCAGTGGGATGGATTACCGCCTTCTTCCACTGTGGGATACCTGCCCGCTTGCATATCCGGTAGCAATAGAACGATAAAGCCACCTTTTCTTAAAGTGGTTGCCCACCCAAGAAGGCACTTCACAATCTCGTCTTCCGTTGGCAAGTCTTCAACCATGTGAGATGAAAATACATAATCCACTTTATGCGTGGGCCTGAAGCTTACAGCGTCCGCATACACAAACGCATTCTTAACGAGCTCAACCGCTCCTGGTTGCGGAGAATGGTCAACATGGGTACAGTTGGGCTTGATTAAGGGGCAACAACCACAACCCATGTCAAGGCCTTCTCCGACGAGATATTTTTTGACATAATCTAAATTAAGCTCAAATTCCGGGAACATGACCTTCGGTGAGAGAGAATCTTCCCGGTAAGCGAACAGTCCATTGATCTCCCGGGTATTCGGGTCAAGGCTATCGACAAATTTTACAACATCAGGGAAATCAGCGTGGTAGTCATGTAGAATTACCCTCCCACAGTGCTTCACCATTTCAAAATCAGATTGTGGGTATTCGCCAAAATGATTACCGTCCACAAACGCAACATCAAAATCAACGCTATCGATAATCGCCTTTTTTTCTTTTTCTGTAGTAACCAGGTGAGCATCAATCTTTTCAGATACCCCCATCGTGTGCCATAGGCTTTTCTTCAATGGATGGTCTTCAATGTCTATCGTCGTGACTTTCTCGGCAAATTGTGCCATGAAAGCGGCCGCGAGTCCATTATAGGTGCCTATTTCAAGAACGTGTTTTGCTGGTTTTCTGAGCAAAAAGTGCTTCAATATCTCAGCGCTGTCCCCATGCCCATCAAGCGCCGGGTTCAACGCACTGTTAAAAACGATATCCTTGATTTTCTGCCCTGGCAGCTGCTCGCATATGTCTGATACGAATTTATTCATTTTTCACTATCCCTTCAATGGGTGCCAACAAACATCGTTTGCACCATTAATCCACCCACAACCAACCATGCACTTTTTCATAAGGCATTCGGATTACTGTTTTCATCTTCCGTACCTTGCGAATTCCGGCTTTAATCTTGATTCAAAAACATCAGGCGTCAACCCGAGCTCTTTTCGTCTTGACTGGGTGGTTGCCCAGAGGATTTCGATATTTTCTCTGTCCCTTTCGTCTGCTTTCCCGTGGTAATGAATGATGTCCGTATCGTCTTTCGTGATCTGCTTTTTGGGGCCAATCAAAACATGATGCGGGGAGTTTATGAAAAACATTTCTGGTGTTCGTCTAATTAATCGTGCTTGCCAATCTGGATACTCCCCTATCGTGTGCGACGGAACCGGAAACCCTTTATCGTCCAATAGCGCAAATGGCGAACCATCGTACCGCATTGATTCATAAGACACCCGAGAAACACACACTACATCAGCGTCCATTGGCATTCCATTTTCATCTACATCTTTTAGAAAATCTTTTAGGGAATCTGACATCTTTTCATCAAAATCCAATATAAAACAAATTTCGTCCATTGGGATGTACGTCAGGGATATGTTCCGCTGCATGCTTTGCGCCGCATGGTATCCACGGTCATAGAAGTGGTTGTAAACCTCGCATTTTGACCACCGGTTGAGTTTATGAACCGTCAAGTCCTGGCTCCCACCATCGATCACAATAATCCGGGATACCCACTCAAGATCATGGAAATCGCCAATGACAGGATCTACCATTTTTTCTTCATTTAGTGATTGCATTAGAATAATCATTGTTCGTCCTCGATATAAACGCATCCATTTCTGACTTCTACATTGCTACGAGAGCATCCATCGTCTTGTCCATCATAACAAGCCCTCCAAATTCGTTGCGACCAATTTACTGCACACCCACCCCTTAGAGCTAGAACACTTACCGCTGGCAACAGCTAACATGTTACTAGGGCAAAGCCCATTCGCTTTGCAAAATTTTGTAAGATTAAACACAATGCGAGTGTCCTTCCCAGGAGATACAACAAGGTAATGCTTCGCACGGCATTCAATGCCACGTTCTATGCAGGATACAGAGGGCTTGCGTCCTTCCTGGGCCTTCGACATTTTCATCCTTGTTGCTAACGTTCTCTTTAACCCGGTACGGCTCTTAGACATCTTAAGCCTGCGTTCTTTCGAAAGCTTAACGCCTATCCTAGGATCGATGTAACCAGGAGCACTGATAGTTTTTCTTACTGACTCCTTGAATTTTCTGACATGATCTTTTGAGAAAGTTTTACCTAACCAATACTGGTGATGTTTTTCTCCAGTCATGTTTTTGGATCTTATCTCTCGTAATTCATCCGAACAAATTGTACCAGAGCTTCCTTCACCCCCAGCTGTCATGTTTGTCAAAGGTCCTTCGTTCTTGTCTCTCCTGCCTATCGATTTTATTAAAAATTTTTCTTTTGCAAACGCTTCTTTTTCTGTAGTGGAATCAATCACCCTTGACACTACTGGCTGTAATCCTTTTCTTTTCAAGCAAACAATCAAACTTCTGACAAACCTTGTTGTGTGTTCATGGAATTTCATGTCCCTTGCACCAGAACCTTTTCCAATGTAAAACGGCTCATATTCGAATTCAATTCTACCGTACTTGTACAATCCAGGCTTTCTGGGATCGAGATAAGCATAGACATAGAATATATTTTTCGAGTCATTTTTCATTCAATAGCCTTAGCAGTTCTTTGTTTATTTTCATCGGGGAAATGCTATTGATACAAGGAGATTGGCATGTAGGGTTTGCACCCCAACAATGGGACATGCTCTTACATACCGCCAACATATCCGGTTGAATATTTACAATTTTAGAGCCATGTTGGGCTTTAGGGGCCACAACGCGGGCGGGCGCTGGCCCGTAAATGACCACAGTATCTGTTCCAACAGCACCAGCCAAATGAGACAGGAAACTGTCAACCACAACAGCGGCCTTGGCGTTTTTCATCACCCAGGCAGATTCTTGCCAGGTTAGTTTGCCACAAAGATCCAGGTCAGATTTACATCTCAAATCGCCAGGACCTCCGAGTTGGATTACGGGTAGGTCAACATCTTTCAAAACCATATCCATGTGCGGGTAGGACCGATATTTCTTGTTGCCACCGGTTGTGTGGACGACGATGTACTCTTCAACTGTTGCCCCCATGGAAATGGATAATAATTGGACTGGATGAATTTTCGGTTTCACTGGATCAATAAACATCTCGTCCGCTTTGACGTTCGTGAAATACGGGTACATACTGTGAAGGGTCTCATCCAGGTTATTGAACCCTCCTTTGAGAATATGGTCCCCGTGTGGGTTATAGACAACCTCGTATGCCTTTAGGTGCCGCTCGTCCCATTCAATGATTTCATCAATGTACGGGTTCCCGAAAACAACCCCTGCGAAAACCTTCTGCGTCATGTAAACCAATGGCATATCAGGATGGCGCTCCTTGATCCCCTTAAAACACTGGGTCGTCATAAGCACATCGCCTGCAGAAGAGTGCTGGGCGAACAAAACAGCCTGGATTTTCTTGGTCGGCTTGATTCTTTTGCCCGCAACAGCCAGCAGATCATTGATATCATCCGTTCCATCAAACCATTCTTTTGCCCGCTGCAATCCCTTTATACTCATGGCTTCCCGCAGGTTTTTGTTTCCAGCTATTTCCAGAATGGACTCAGCGACCTCGGGAACCCCGCACGCTCGTGATTCAATCGTGACCGGGCCGTTTTCGCCTGTCATCGGGACGAATGAGAGGTTGTTGCAGGGAACAATCTCTCCTACCCCAGCGATGAGTTCCGTTTGGGCCGTAGTGTCGGACGCAATCACCGGCACACCACACGCCATGGCCTCAAGGGGCGTCCACGAAAGCCCTTCCTGCATACTGCAATTGATTACACAGTCCAGCGCGTTGTAGACAGTCGGCATTTTATCCCTGTCGTAAGATACGCCCTGTTGCTTTGAAACCAGATCCCCATCTTTAGCACCACAGTCCTGAGCGATTTGCGTCAAGTTATAGATGTGATCCATTTCAGTGTGCAAGTATAGGACGATATCCGGATTCTCTTTCTTGGCTTCGAAAAACGCTTTGATAAGAATTTCAGGGGACTTTCGGATTTGGTTTTTTCCAATAAACCCGAAAATAATCTTACCGTCGGGTACATTCGGAAACACTTCTTTCCGTGCAGCCATTTTATCCTTCATCGGGATAAACGTTTTCCACCCATTCAATTCTGGTCGATAATATCGAACATGCGGCGCGTAGTGCTTAAGCGCCTCGTAGCCGTATTGAGAATAAACACATGGATAGTCCAAGGCGTTCAGGTACTTTATCCAGGATGGTTGGACCTTCCACAAGTCGTATGGGAATATGGCTATCCACTTGAACTTCTTTGCGTCTCGTAGCTGCCTTATCGAATTCCAAGCTGGCATGTATCGCCAGAAGTCGATTCCCACCATGCAGAGGTAATCAAAGTCGGAGCTTTGAATTAGAGAAACGAGCCTTCTGTTTCCCCAATAGTCATCAGCCATGGAAGCGTTCACCATTGTATAAGGCAATGGATCGAAAAGAATCTTTGTCGGGTCCACATTATCCGCCACAAAACATGCATGGATGTACCTATCCATATCCAGTCGCTTGAGCATCGCGGCTAACATGTTTGAGACTCCAGTTGTTCCGATTGGGTTTTCACCCACGAATAAAACTCGCTTCTTCATTTCTTCCTCCGTGAGGATTGTTTATCTGTGGTCTTCCTCAATTATTAAAACGTCAATGTTCGGGTATCGTCTCGTTTCAATTACACTTACCTGGTAATATTCGCCAGAGGTCGGTTGCCAACGATCAAGCACCTGGGCACCAATAGAATGTTGAATCAAGACTTCGTTCTTATTCAACCCCAGCAAAGCGATTTCTTCTTCCGCTTCCAAGCCACTACCGTAAAGGGCCGCTACCTGCATGGCGTTTATGCCTGTCTTGATCGTTTCCCACTCAGTTTCCTTGTGGTATTGGTCCAAAGGATCGTCCCACGTTTCGCCGCTGGGTCGCATTAACTCACCGCTATTGATGTTGCACTTATAAAAAACAGCGTCATAATGAGCGACGGCATTTTCAAACAACTCAGGGATCATATTCGCTGCAAGAAACGTTTCATCGATTACGTCAAAAGAGACAACATCCCCGGTTGCTAACTCAGTGTCGTAAGGGATCATGCTTTTGCGGAAATGCTCTAAAGTAAGCGGCTTGGTTGTCTGGCTTGATGCTTCAAGCAGCCCGTATTCGCCTTCTACATCCCCACTGTCGCGTAAAATCGTATAGGCCACGCCCACTTCTTCGAGGGCTTCTTTTATGTCTACGCCAACGCTCATTTACGAATTCTCATTCGGGTGAATCAAAACTTTATTATTTTCGTCGTAGGTTGTATCCCTACCCGTTAGCGACTCGTAGCTAAACCCAGCATCAATTTTCGTGCCAGCCATCTCATAAGCTGAGACGTCTGCGAATTCGAATGCGAACTCTTCCTGGGCCTCCGCAAATCGTTTGTCCATATCCGCTATAATCAGCCGGTAATGCTCGAACTTATGCTGAAGGAATATGGCCTTAAATCTGAACTTTGATGCAGATTCGGACAGCAGAAAGAAAAACAAATGGCGCTTGGATCGTTCCATCAGCCACTTTATCTTAAAGGCTACCGTTTGTGGCAAACTCCATCCGGTATCACGTTCAGCCGAGTCTATGGCGTTCCCATAGTCAGCGGTTGCGAGACTAGACGAAAGCCCTTTTACTTCAGCTTGGATTTGGGTGATCATCTCATCCCTGGTCATCGCATCACCTATGGTTCATGGTATTATGGCGTTTTAAGGCTGCTTCAGTTTTTCCAGTCCAATCGCATTTAGTGCATTTAAACGGCTCTTCCTTCTCTGGATGAGCTGGTGAAGTATTCTCTTGTGGTTTTGCCATTGCCATTGTTCTTTCCACCATCTCCGACAATCCTTGGTTTGGTGAGCATGGCTCTTCCGCAGTCTCTTTGATCTCAATTTCGGGTTCAACCGCAACAATTGGTTTCTCGGTTGCGATCATTTTGACAGCGTTTGATCCGCTATCAACCTCTCTAAGGATATCACCCGGGATCGGGGAAACAGTGTCGTCGAACACAGTCCCCTTCCTCCAGGTGGTAGATCCTTTCAACGTCTTCAGTATTTCGATTTTCATCGATTGCTCCTATTGTTAAGCGGGTTCAAATTCCACGACAACCGCAACTGCATCCATCTCGGTTGTGGGCGAAGCGGTCCTGGTCAAGGTCATGTCATAAGTAATAACATCCCCCGGGGACACATCGTTATTGTCCGAGTCCAAAACACGCTGAGTTATGCCGGTATCACCAGAAACCTTAGTGGTCTTATTCGTGCTGGCCTCCCCGCTTACATGTGCAATGACAGGCGGAGTGGTAAGGCACGAAGTCCCATTGATTTTGACATCCACGGTCATGGACAGCGTAGCACTGTCGTCCTTGCCGCTGGCACCGACGGAAAGCCAAACATCAGATACCTTCCCAGCGACATTTACCGCCCCAAGAATACGCCCCGGTGAGCTTGCGGTCACTTCACCGGATATCGTATCCATCATCGGGGACGGATCATTGGCCGCAAGCTGCTTTTTAAAGGCAGGGCTTGGGAATGGTCCACGTCCTTGTTGCATAAAATCACCCCCCTAAGTTACAGTTAGCTGACAGACAGCGTCTTCATGATAAAGAACGGGAAGGCCCTTGTCTTCTACTCGCACAAAGATTCCGTCCGGGTCTTTTCTTTCCCAGCGATCAATCTGCTGGCCCCATTTTCTTGCCAACTCATGCGGTGCGTTCATGAATTCCGCAATGGGTTCTCCGTCTACGCTGTTCGCCCACATAGTAAACTTGTCTGTGGGGATGAACTTCTTGGTCATGTAAACGTAGTCATCAGTCGCCTTATATGAAGACGAAAGCGTTCCTGTCGCCGTAAGAGTCCCGGCGTTGGTGTTTACCGCCGTAATGGTTAAGGTTTCAGTCGTTTTCGCAGATGTATCCAGAACAGTAAGCGTTCCGCCCACTTCAAAATCGACCGTTGTGTCAACAGACACCGTATGCGGACCTGCGCCGGATGCCAATGCTGATGTCAGCCATGCGCGGATCTGGTAAGCCTCATCATAAAGATGCATGTTGGCAATGCCAATCAAGCTACCGATTACGCTGGTTGGGTTTGCAAACAAATCGCCCTGACCATAGTTAGACTTCGACAATAGCGTTTGGATGGTATCATCAAAGATCATGAGTTTAAGGATTTCTGTCGTAAAAATTGCATCAGACAAAACGCCTGCGTTTGCATTACTTACAAGGAGTTTCGCATCAAAAATATTTTCAGCGATATTCCGCTTAGTCCCGTCGTCCCACTTGTAATCAGCGGCGAGAGTAACCTTGTTATCATCCGGGATTCCGTAATCCAGGGAAATATAGACCCCGTTCTTATCCTTATACGTAAATCCGTCATTGCAAAGCATTTGCGCCAGCATCCACTCTTTTCTGCGATAACTTCTGTTGCTGAGATTTCGAACTTGGTTCCCAAGAGTTCTGGCTGCCTTTTGATATTTTCGATCAGTCCCGGGTTCACGAATGTTGTTCAAGAAAGACGAGCCAAAAAAGGTCCGCTCTTTCCAAAACGCCGCGTGTGCCGAGTTCTCACCGATTCCAGGGACTGCGGCATCCGGGCTCTCTGCATCTTCCGCAGCGAACGGGGTTAACCCCCTGCTACCAATCTGGGACTCCCATTCAATGTTGTCCGACTCATAATTCAAGGCTTTAAACATCTTGCTGAGAATCAGATTCGGGGGCGTCAAATACTTCGTAACCAGCTTGTTCAGCACCGTAAGTCTAAGTGCCGAAATGTCATTGATTCCTATAGGCATATCACTTCACCTCCTTTCAATTGTTAAAAGATGTAATACGGTGAGCTGTCAGACCCACCAAGATCAGTAACAACGTCCGCATTCCAATTATACAGGCTTGCAGAATACAGCATGGCGTTACTGATGATAATAACTCCCTGCCCACCCTTTGCGTTTTCGCCTGTTCCGGTATCCACTGCTGCTTTCAAAATACCATTTGCAGCCACATACGGGCTCCCGGTAGCGCTCTGGATGGCGATGACTGCGCCCTTTGCCAGGGTCTCAGAACCGAACGCGTTTGTTACCGTAATGGCGGCAATATGGGTGTATGTGGTCCGGTCAATAGCGGTAATCGCGCCAAGGTCCGTATTTGAAAGGTCGCTGTCACCCGCTACCAGGTGATCCCCAACGGCAAATTTGTAACTGTCTTCCATCGTCACTTGCCCTTCGGTCCCAGTGGTCGGATTCGCGGTTAGAAACGCAGCTCCGAACAGGTTGTCGATCCCTGCCGCCACGTTGCCAGCAGCATCAAGACCAGTATAAGGCACATACTGACCAACCCTATTCGTACTCTCCGTGATGATTCCCATAACAGCTCCGGCTTTTACAGTACCGTAACCTGCCGGGATGGTAATCGCTCTTGCGAATGCTTTGTCAGGGTCAGAGTAGAAAAGCCTTTTCAAGTCTTCCTGCCCACCCCGAAAAACGTATGGTGTTTGTCCTAATGGCATATTATTTCACCTCCTCTCTTGTTCCACCTGAAGCTTCAAACAGGCTATTGGCTAACGCCTCGTCGTCCGCTTCTTCTTTTTTCAGTTTCGCGGCCCCTTCACCCTCAACATCTTTCGAAGAGAACCCAGTCCCCATGACCTTCGATGTAGCCCCACGGGTTTCCCAGTCTTCCACCTCGGCTTTGACGGCTTCGGTAAACCCGGTACAATCCAAAAGACCGTCCTGGATAAACTTTTCATGCGATACGTGGGCTTTCACCTTGTCATGGAACCTCTTGGGCACGTCGCTCCCGGTTAGAACACTGGTCCAAATACCGGCGGCCTCGGATTTAACTTCCCGCACCTGCCGGATCGCTTCCGATTTTTCCAGCCTCAATACGGATTCTTTAAGGGACCCATTTTCAGCGGTCATCGCGGATTTTTCACCGTCAAACTTCGCAGTAAGCTTCTGCTCAAGCGAACTTTCAATCTCGGCTACGAGTTCGGGATGTGCTTTTTTCAATTCTTGTGCGTTCATAATTTTCACCTCCTTTTTCTCTAATTTCGTTTCAGCTTTCTTGTCCATTTGATCCTCCTTTTCATCCAGGTTGGCATCTAGTTCAGCCAAGATTTTTGCTTGAACATCGTTGGCCGCTATGACTTCATGCGCGAGCCCCTTGAGGACCGCTTTGTCACCCATAAAGATCCCTGCATCAGTAGCAACGACTTGAGCTACAGGAATGCCAAGGTTTCGCGCCGTCGTTTTAGCAAAAATATCGAAAACGTCTTCGACCTCTGCTTCCAACATGCCCTTGGCTTCATCAGACAATGGCGCATCAGGGCTTAAATCAGCTTTCCTTGCGCCCTTGAAAATTGTGGTATACTTTATCCCCGCCTTTTCATTGGCAGCGCTCCTGTCTTGATGCGTTGCAATCACTCCAATTGAACCAACGTGCGCAGTGCGAGACAAGAATATCTTGCCTGTGCTAGAGGCAATGGCATAAGCGGCGGAATACGCAGCTTCATTAGCAATGGCGAAGATACGCTTTCTACCTCTGCACCTGGCTTCGTATATTTCGTCGACCAGGTCGAACACCCCAGAAGCGGTTCCGCCCGGGCTGTTAATATCGAATAGGATCGCCTCGGAATCAGAATCCATGGCCGCCCTGAACTCATTCCGGATGTCGTCATAGGTTTGCAGCATGGAATCTGGGCTTAATCCATAAGTCCTATTGACGAGAGATCCGTAAACATGGATAACAGAAATCCGTGGGGAGTTTTCCACGTCGGATCGATTAGCTGAAGCCATAGACATCAAATCAGCTTCGCCCACAGAGAGAACGGACTCCATGCCAATCCTGTCGCCTATAACGCTTAGGATTGTATCCAACTTGTCAGGCAAGATCATTAATGGCGTATTGAAAACGTCTTTCGCCAACCTATGCAGCACTATCTTTTCCACGCTTGGTCTCCTTTTTTCCTTTCCCTTCTTTTTCTTGGTCTTCCGTGGGCGTGCCGCCGCGCCCTTGATTATTTCGGGTTCCTCCGCCTGAGCCATTTTTCTTCGGTTCGCCTGGCTTATCCCGTGCTGGTTCAGCTTGTAGTTTTTCCTGCATGCTTTCAGCGTCCATATTCAGAGGTAATTCTGGGTATGTCTTCTTTTCCGTCTCGTACTGGAGCCTCAGTTTCCTGAAATTCCCGAGGCCCATTTTTTTCACGAGCGTTTCTAGGGGAACGCCTGCTGTGTCATGCATAGAAGCGTGTTTCGACCCAAAGAATGCCCTGGCCCTGGACTCAGCATCATCCACCTCGCTGGTCGGGAACGTAATCTCGATCAATTCTTCCGGTTTCACATCTTTTTTCTTAAATACAGGTTCCTGATCCTTAAATGAAACTGCTTTTTCAATCTTAAACGTATCAGGGAAATCGCTTACGGCACTTTTCAAAAAGAATACTCCGCTCCAAAAGTCGTGTCGGAGGAACTTTTCAAAATAATTAACTTCATCACTTATCCGGTCACTCATGGGGCCACGGCTGGACTTCACTGAAGCGAACGTTCCCTTGGACTGGCCCGTTGAAACGTCTTCCGGTTCATTCAAACCGCCGGTAACCTGCTGTAAAATATCCGTATCGGAGTCAGATATGTTCGGGAGGTTCGGGTTAAGCACCTTGACTTCCATATTTGGCCCCAGAACCAGGGACCCACCAGGGGTTTTCGCAGCAGCAATCCCGGTTTTGGCCCTGTCGGAATCGGACATACGCAACCATTCAATCCATGACCGGATATCCGTGAACTGGAACGCGTACACATAAGCCCCTGCTGATTTTTTGTGGTCAATTTCGTATTTCTTGAGATTTTCCCAGTAATTCAGCCATTCAAGGATGGTCCGGACGTGGCCGATGTTCCGCTTTGTGATATAAGACTTGTCCCACTCGATGATAAACCGCTTGAAGCCACCTATCTTCTTGAACTTGGCCCTTCGGCTACCCTTTAGTGCTTCAGCGGAATACCCTCGTTGTTTCTTGGCAACAGCCAGCAACTCAGGATATCGAGCAATGAATATGGAAGGAATTTGCTCATCGATATGCTTATCATCATCCTTGATACAGTAAATCAATGGCATCGTGGTCTTATTCGGGTGATAAATTATCCCGCTATCTTCACCACCGCTTGATCTAATACAAGCCGGGTCGATGAAATCAATCTCAATGAACCCGTCATCATGGACCGTGGCGCAAAGTCTCAGCTCACCCTCTATTAAAGAGCGCACAACGTACTTCGGCCAGTAATTGTAAAGACGATTGCGATGGTCAAGTTCTACCTCTTCAATCGCCTCTTGTATTTCTGGGATATCAGAGCTTGTTTCAAACCCATAGCCAGCCATGCGCCCGCCCAAACCTCTGATGGCAGTATTGACCTGGGGGGTTCGCTGAAATTTCAACCAGCATTGTTCTTGTAGGACTTCTCTTGTAAGAGAATCATCATCTTTATCTGAAGAAGGGGTTACTGAAAATCCATCCGCATCCATTCCACGGGTGGTTCCGGGACTCACGTCATACTGCCACGGGGCGCTCATGCTCACGCCTGGGAACTCATTCATCATGGCCTTCAGGTATTCGTCTGGGATATCTTCGAACTTAATTATCCCTGGTTCTGTTGTTGCCATTTATTACCCATAAAAAAAGCCTGAACAAGAAACAGAAGGAGGGGGCTGTTTCTCATCCAGGCTTTTGAAAAGCTCGCTTAGTGGAAGGTTTTATGCGGCGCTTGAAGCGCTCAAACTACCTATAGATTGTTCCTATACCCGCATTTCTTACATTTTATAGTTATCCCGTGTTTTTCTTTTCCGAATGAGGCGGTTGCGAAAAAAAGCAACCCGTCGCATCTTTCGCACTGAATCCTCTTTTTTTTACTGGCGTTTTCCCTGATATAATCATCATAGGATTGCGTTTTTGCGACCATGTTGAGTCAAATTAACACGTATTAATTGCGTTGTCAAGTTTTTTTTTTAAACATTGATTGTGTAGCCAAGAAGATCGGCTACGCCAATGCCTTTTTGGCACCCTGTTCTTTACTCAAGCGTTTTTTTCAGCTCGCTTTTGGCTGCCTCTTCAGTCGAAATTATTACTTTCTGCATGATGCCCTCCATCTATTTGCAAAATCGGTTAACGTTTCCATGATATTTCTCGTTTTCCGCATCACCCAAGATATGAAAACATCGTATCCAATAGCCTTTTTAAGGCTTATGGCAGCTTCGTGCGTGGTTTGGCTCGTGCGGCCTAGCTCATCCTCCCATTTAGAGTCATAGTACAACTGTATCCGTCTCATGTGCTCCTCATACTTCGAGGTGTGAACAATCCCTCGCGCTTTTTCAAGGTTGAAGGTCGCTAGAGCACATACCTGTTCTTTCCATATCCGTTCTTCCCAAGAATCTTGCATGATTTTTCCTTTCGACTTCTCGATTGAACTACCTGTAATCCCCCTCTAATGCTCCGGCGCCATAAAAAAACCCGAAGCTTTTCATGCCCTTCCGCTTCCTGAACGTTTCCACCCCCAAACTCAACCCACCGTATATGGCACTCCCGAGCGCAAACATGCAATCGTCCTGCCTGCCGTACTTCTCCCGTTTCTCGGGGCTCCCGAACTTCCCCTGGGTAGCAGCCGGATTGTGGTCAAACACCCCAACCTCTTCTTTCAGGATATCATCCTCTTTGTTTCCCCTAACCCATACAGGCGGCGTTTTAAACCGCCCGTTCTTGTATGCTAAAAACAGTTCCGTGAACATGGTACGTTGCCGTGAGTACGTCGGGTAATAGATATGGGCGGAAATCTTACTGTCATCACACCAATTCACAAGGTCCACCGCCCCCCACCTTTCAGTCCCGAACGAGTCAATCCCGTCAAACTCAGTTTTGATAGCAATCAAAGTGTCCTGCACCGCTTCAACAGAATGGTCTTCAATGTTTGCAAGATGCAGCAGACAATATAGATACCGTGGCGCTTCAGCTTCATCCACTGGGAATGGGTTTGTTCTGCTCCCCATTAGTCCTTTGGCCACCGCCACCACAATTGTCTTAGCCGCCGTTCGCGTTTTCATGGGGTCGGCCCTATCCATCCCCGCCAAGATCGCCCAGTCAGTATCATACGCCTCGCTCAACTTATTCAGGTCGTCAGCCGTAGCCATCGCCGGTTTCCCGGACATCTTATCCCTCAACTCATACACATCCGATACCGCCCATAACCTACGATCCATCTCCTCGAAACGTCCCGCGTGCTGTGACTCAAGCTGCGAAACAATCTCAGGGTTCTTCACTTCGTCCAGCTCGGGGTCAGCGTTGCGCCGAATAATCTTCTGCTCATGCCGGATCAGCTTGTTCTTGGATTCAATGATTTCCATGAGCGCATGGTGAACGTTCACCTGCTTGTCGATCCCAATGAAGTTGCTCGCCTCGATTATGTCGTCCGTGAATACTCTTTCGGCTCCGGCGGACCAGGAATTGATAAAAAATCTTTCATATTCACCAAAAGGGAGGCGTTCTTTTTGTGAATCCAGGTATTTTTGATCTATCGCGGGATTCCACAGCTCCGAGGCCTTGCCTGAGATGGTCCGGTATGAATAAAACAAATACGGGTCAGTGCCTTTCAACCAGGTTTGGTATAGTCGATACAAGATATGATGTTTCGGCGCAACGGTTGTATCAATAACCCCTAATCCATTCTTGACCCCCCGCATTGAGCTGTCAATTTCAGTAAAGAATTTGAAATTAGAAGCCTGATGGAATTCGTTGAATACATAGCCTGAACACCCGCTGTAAATTCCGCTAAATGACGACACCGGCCTTATAAAAGAAACAACCTTTCCGTTTTTTTCTCTAAGCTCTATTTGTTTCTGCTTCAGGTTGTTTGCACCAATTCGCATTAAAAGCCTTGGGCTATTCGAAATTGTTTTAATCATCTCATCAAAATGGTGGAATCTCGATTGGCCCAAGCTGTTCGCGCCAAGGATCAAGCTTGACTCCGGGAAGCAGAAAAATTTCCAAAGCGTTATCAACTTTGCAAGCACTGATTTTCCTTCACCGCGAGGCCACATCATTATGATTAATCTATACTTGAACTCACCGTTAACCACTTCAAGCCCAGGAATAATTAAATGCTCCTGTTGATGCTTCCACAGCTCTTTATAACTGTCTGGGAATTCAGACACGGGCAACCAAACTTTTACGTCACTGCCGTGTGGTGCGATAGAAAAGCGCACGTTTTCTTCAACCCATTGAATGAACCCCTCTCCACCATTGCGGTATTTTTTAATGTCATACGCTTGCTTAGTCATCTCCAATAGCCTCAACCCTATTTTTCATTTCACGCGCAAACTTCAATAGCAGGCTTTCCGTCAATCGTCCACCATGCACCCCGATTTTCAGCAAAGAACACCGGCTTCCGTTTTGAATCTATACGGTAGCTGCTCCCGGGTATCAATTACGATTATCATTTGTTGCTCTATTTTTGTCTACGTCAACCCATAGGCGTGATCGGCACCGGGCTTTTTCTGTTCCACCATGACAGCCTTCTCCCGTTAATTTTCTCACAACTCCGAACAATCCGCGATTCTAACATCTTCCCATTTTTTACATACGAGTTGTTGAAGTTTGAAATGCGATGGACAACATTCCGGATATCCTGGGATTATAGCCGTTGGCGTATCACGGTCTTCACTGTACACCTCAACCCACCGTACTTTTAACGACGGCTGTTCAGCGTCTTTTAATCGGCAGGTGCAATGATACGCAATAGGGGCATTAACGGTGCCGCATCTTGGGCATATCCATGGTTCTGTCATATTGTTCCTTCCTTTATTTAAGCCGTAGCCTTTTCCTTCTTCGTTAACAGGCTCAACCGCAACCAGGTCCTCAGCGCCCCTGGTGCTGTAATCGCAGGTCTGCAATGTCCCTGGCTCACTTTCCGTTTTGAATCTATACGGTAGCTGCTCCCGGGTATCAATTACGATTATCATTTGTTGCTCTATTTTTGGGGCCAGCAGGAGGAATCGAACCCCCGACAAGCTGATTACAAAACAGCCGCTCTGCCAACTGAGCTACACTGGCCCATGGAGGCGGGTGGGGGATTCGAACCCCCGATCTCCAGGTTATGGGCCTGGCGCCTTACCACTTGGCCAACCCGCGACGATCCTACTCTAAAGAAATATACGTCCCAGTTAGGGTGATCTTTTTTAAAAATTCCGTATCAAGAGGAATTGTAAGAAGCGGAGTCCATGGACCAATTGTTCCATCCCCAGTAAGCATCTGTTCCCATACCACAATCTTTGAGTGCTTCTTAATTTCTTCCGGGTCTATCCAAAGGCCGTATTTGCTAACTGGTTTCCCCTGTTCCATCTTGCCTCCACTTTCGTTAATTTTGTTCGCATGCTCTTCATAGTCTCGCAGACTTTTCATAGGCTTCAAGGCCTCATTGGCCTCGCAGGTTGATGGTAGGGTTCACGCCGATGTTGGTCTAACCAGCCACAACCATCACCTCCAAACAAAAACCCCCACTATTGCTCTATGCTGACTAAACTTGTGTCGGTTCAAAAAGAGACCCCTTGCCAGACATGTACCTCGGAGGCCTTAAATTATAGTTGATCTCACAATTGAACATCCCACCGGAATGGTGCGCGTGCTCTGCCACATCCTGGCCGCCGCATTTCGGGCAACGCTTATTGGCTTCTCGTGGGGTCTGATTGACGGCGCTACTGTAGTTTTTAAAATTAAACAGTACGTCCCAAAAATAATAACTCCCACAATCTGCACATAAGACCCTTATCTGATTTCTTTCTTCCTTGCCTTTGGTTGCCATTCTTCTCTCCTTTTCGCAAAAAACCGCATTTTGTGAACTTCAATGATTGCGGGGGTTTAATCAACTTGCTCCATAGGGG
>Ga0190310_1000034_pt1 | contig 50683 bp, 55 predicted proteins | sample 48700778_MG_FD_165059 | JGI IMG/M metagenome (GOLD analysis project Ga0190310, IMG submission 165059) | Hydrothermal vent sediment bacterial communities from Southern Trench, Guaymas Basin, Mexico - 4870-07-7-8_MG | ecosystem: Environmental > Aquatic > Marine > Hydrothermal vents > Sediment ... | reverse complement strand
CCTTTTAAAACTTTGGCTTCGCCACGTTTTAATAATTTTCGGATCATCTCACACCTGCGTGTGGGGTGACCAATATTGTTGTTTGCATCTACTACGAATACGATCATTTGTATCTCCTTAGAAAGTCCGATGGTGGGGACTATTTAAGTTATGGTACCTTAAAAATGTAGGGTTCCCTCGACTTGATTAGATTAATATATCATATTGATTATTATAAATAACAATCAAGAATCAACAATGAGGACTAGGTACTTAATATTAAATATTAAATACCGACACCTCCAGAGCCTGGAACTGGGAATGGTAATAATATCCCAGGGTGAACATCTAATCATTAAATGGTACTGGTCTGTAGTGTATGAATTATTGAACTCAGATTAATTAATACACTATACTGGTGGGATTAAAAAAATGATGCTTTCAAATGTAATGTTTGAAAGCATCGACTAGTTTTTTTAAACTATGTTTTTAAATATATATTTGTTAAATCCATTTTCGAGTTTTTGTTGATAGTTATTATTGATTATATAATCAGCCAATAATTGAAGTTTAACATCATCAACATATTTAAACTTTGATAAATATGTTATATAGTTATCATCAAAAATTTTAAGAGTATGTAATTTAATTATTAAACGTTCATTATATAAAACTAATGCGATATCTCCAATTTTTATATAATTATTATATATCTTTGATTCTTTATAACATATAATATTACAAACATTATAAAACATATCAATCATTTCTTTTTTATCATTCATCAATAATTTATCATCTAATAGAAAATTAAATTTATTGTTTATTTTAGCCACAGTATTAAAACTATATATTTGTTGATTAAATATCCAAGTTAAAAGTAACATAATGTTAGATTTATGAATTTGAATGAAATTAAGATAATTTTTATTTATACCATCAATTTTATTTATATAACTTTCAATTTTAATATCATCATTAATAGCTATTGGCAAGCTATATTCATTTATAATAGTTGTTGTTGGATAATTGCTATACAATCTATAATATAAAAAGTTATTTAATTTATATAATTCCTCTACTGGAGTTGTAATTTTTAAAGTTTGAGTTATCCTATGTTTTGTTGTAGTTATAACCAATGATTCATTACATTTTGAAAATGATATATTTATATTATTATTAATTACTGAATTATTAAATTGTAATGAATATGTTTTATCTATATCATTATAATTTAATCTAGTAGGATAATGTTGATATTTTAATTTTGATATTATTATTTGAAATATTTTTAAAACACTCCAATGATTATCTGATGTGAATGTAAATTCTTGACATCTTTCAAACTCTTCAATATTCACAATTTCCTCCTATGAGAAAATTAACAGTTTTAAGTTCAATAGGTTTCTTAAATTTAGAATGTTTATTATATATTCTAAAAGTATTAAATATATTATTAATTTGTTCAACATGTTTGATATTATCAATACGATTTGGAAGATCTGTTATTTCTAAATTTTCATATATGGATATTGTATTATAATAGTTAGTAAATTTAAATTTAAATTCCGTTTGTGTTGTACTGTTATATAAATTATAAATCATAAATTGTAAAATAAGTAAATCTTGATATTGTTTTATATCTGAACTATTATATGTGGTAATAAATTTATTTAATATCATAAAATCCATATCGTCTTCATAAAAAATAAATTTAAAAGTATTATTATATATATCATTATCGATATTAAAATTACTTAGTGGTTTATAATGTTCATCAATAACAGACATCAATTCTGTTCTTGTTTTTAATTTTACTTTGAATTGATTGCTTTGAATTAATCGTGTTGTATCTCTTAATACACTAATATGATTATTAAAAATTGGTTTATAAACTTGATTTCTATCTGGTTCATTATTATTATATTTTAAGTAATAACAATTATCTAATTTTTTAGCATATTGAAAAAATTGACAATTGTCATTTTTTTCTTCTTCAGATAAGTTTATACATTTTCCTTCTTTTATAATAGTGTTATGTATTAATATGTTGTGGATGTTATTATATATTGTTTCATTTGGAGCTGTTAAGTCAACACATAAAAGTTTTTCCATGATTCCTCCTTTTGGTTTTCTACGGCAAAAAATATAAAATCATTATATATATATACTTAAATTATTTCTATATGAAAATATCGAATAGTTAATTTTTACTATTTGCAGATTTTATATAGAAATAATAAATGTATATAAAGTATACTGTTTTTTAATTATAAATTAAATTCAAAGGAGACGCATGAACAAACTAATACCTAGTTACTACGCAGAGTATGGAAGATCGATAGATCTTTACAGAGCAATCCCAATCAACATTGACGGCTTGAAATTAGTCGAGCGCCGAATCTTGTGGGCATTATCTAAAATTAATAAAAAAACAAAATCAGTTAATGCTATTGGGGAAGCTATCAAAATACATCCTCATGGCGACCTGGCTTTGTACGGAGTAATGGATCAACAAGTATTTCAACATCGAGCTATCGGATACGGCAGTTGGGGAAGTTTAGAAAAAGAAGGTATGACGTCACCAGCGGCAGCAAGATACACATCAATTCAAATCAATAACAAAATGTGTAAAACTTCATTTGAATACATTAATGATGTACCATATGAAAACTTTGATTTCACTCTTGAACCTTTATATTTAGCTGATGCTATTCCATTAGGATTATGTGGTCGAAATAATATTATTGGAATTGGATTTCATAGTACAGTTATTCCCAGATACAATAAAGCTGATTTAGCAAAAAGGTTATATTGGTTATTAACAGATAATAATAAAAATATTAAATTTGATCAAGATGGAGATTTACTTGATTTTGGTCCATGTATTAAACCAGCATATAATGATTGTGAATCAATGGAAGAAACAAAATATGCATATCATGAAATATTAATGAATGGTATAGGAACATTAAAATTAGTTCCCAAAGGTGGGATTGATGAAAATAATATTATACACGTTCAAGGTAAAAGTTCAACACATTCATTTAAGCCATTATTAACATATTGTTCTAATAATAAAATTGAAGTTATTGAAAATAATCAAGAAGATGACCCATACTTTATTGATTTAGAATTAAAAGTTCCAAAAAAAATATGGGTAGATCACAGTATTAAAAAAACATTTAAATTTATTTGGACTAAGTTTTTAATTAAGTCTGTTACTTATCGATGCAACTTTGTTGATCTTGAAAATAAAATAGTCAATATACACGGAATAGATCAAGTGTTATTAAATAATTATAACTATTATACATATACAATATTCAATCATAAATGTAAAGAATTTGAAAGATTAAATATTGAATATTTTCATAATAGTATTATTTTGATTATTAAAGACATTTTCAATAAACATATCATTAAAACAGTTGATGATATTTTAAAACATTATAATTCAAAAGATGTTATTACTTTAGAAAAATTAGATACAACATATATTAAATATCAAAGATTAATTACCAGAGAGGATATTGACTATGTTGTTGGTAATAATTCAATTAAAAAATTAATAAATGTTCAAATTGATATTAATAAAACTACTCAAAAAATTAATAAATGCAAATTAGATATTCAGAATATCGAATCTGATTGTTTTAAATTGGTTAGATCTTATTTCTAATTTTTGCCGTAGTAAAAAATAAAAAAGGATTTTTATGCAAGACATCATTCAAACATCTTGGTTTTTAAAATATAATCCAAAAACCATAACTGATTTAATTTTTGATAATAATAATCACCAACAATTAATATTAAAATTTATAGAGAATGAAAAAATAGATGGAAATCTATTATTATTCGGAAGTTATGGATTAGGAAAAAGCGCAACAGCTGGAATTTTAATAACTACAATAATCAAAGCTCAAAACGATCTATTAGTATTAAAAGATAGATCAGTCAAAGAAATTAGAGAAAAAGTATTACCATTCATTCAAAAGCAACCAGTTAAATCAAAACAAAAAATAGTTTTAATTGAAGAAATGGATAAATTATCTAATGACGCATTTAATGTATTAAAAACAAATACATTAGAAAAGTTCCAAGCCAATACAGCATTTATCGGATGTACCAATTATATTAAAAAAATAGAACCAGCAGTTGTTTCAAGATTTAATACTAGAATTGAATTTACAGGTTCTAATATTAATGGAATATCTGAACGCCTAAAACTTATTTTAGAACAAGAACAAGCTCAATTTGAATTGGAAGAATTATATAAATTCGTTGAATCCAATTATAAAATGGGAATTAGAGAATTAATTAATCAATTACAATTTTCTTATAATTCCAACAATAATGTTATTAATTTTGAAACTATTAATTCAATAGGTGGAATCGAAACTAAAATTGTATCATTAATAATGGATATTTTAGGAATATCTTTAAAAGCAAATATTAAAGATAAAAAAATAATTTTAGACTTTCCTGAAAATTCTATCATCAATGTTCAGTATAAAGAATTGATTCAATTATTAAACAACAATTATGATATCAATTTTGACTATATATTTAACCAGTTGTATAATAACATTAATTATATCCCAGTTAAATTAATAATCGCTAGAGAAGCGGACATCAATCAGAACAAAACATTTCCGCACGTGTCTTTATTGGGATGTTATTATAATATGTTAAAATGTATAATAACAATTAACCGAATTTAATCGAGGTGTATTATAGAACTTTTTATTATAGTTATAGCAAGTATTATTATAACATGTATTGTGTTGCAATAGACTTAGGAGAATTATTATGACAACGTTACTAACATTAATAATAACACTAACTGGTATACTAGGACTATGTTTAATAGCATTAATCAATAGTTGTAATAATATATCAGTTTTAATTTCTGCAATGCTAATCTTTAGCTTTGTTATTGGAATATCTTGGATCGTATATCAGATCGTTAAAAATAAAACGGAGAATTAGTATGATAACATCAATAATACCAATTATTATATTAGGAATTTGTCTAATAGCATTGGTACATAGTTGTAACAATACATCATTTTTGATTTTTGAAATGACAATTATTGGTTTCATTATTATTGTGTTTTGGATTATGTTTCAGATAGTTAAAAGTTATTATTGCTATTCAAATTATTTTATATAGCGGCAAATACATAAGTTCAATAATTTACACTACAGACTAATACCAGTTGATGATTAAATGTTCACCCTGTGATATTATTACCATTCCCAGTCCAGGCTCTGGAGGTGTCGGTACGTAATATTATTACTTAATATTAAGTACCTAGTCCTCATTGTTGACAAAGTAGGTAACGAAGACTAGTATTACATTTAATCAAATCGAGGGAAACCTGCATTTTAAGGTACCATAACTTAAATAGTTCCCACCATCGGACTTTCTAAGGAGACAAACATGATCGTATTCGTAGTAGATGCAAACAACAATATTGGTCATCCAACACGCAAGTGTGACATGATTATTAAAACGTGGCAAAGCCAAAGTTTTAAAAGGCGGACTCAAGTCCGGTCAACCTATATTAGTACAAATATTCAAGAAGTTTGATAAGTCGAAAACAATCGATTGTGAATTCAGAGTCGGAATAGATCCTGGATATAAGCATATCGGTTATTGTATTTACAAAATTTATAACACCAATGTTATCAAGTTGTTTTCAGGTGAAGTTGAAACCAGAACATCAGATGTTAAAGATAACTTAGATACTCGTCGAATGTATCGAAATAATCAACGGGGGGGGCAATCATAGAAAGAATAATAAACGCAAGTTTGGTACTACTAAATTTAAGCACCCGATTTGGAAGAACAGATCGAAGCACAAATTTCAACCAACACATTGGCATTTAATCAATTCACATAGTAATCTGTTAGGTTGGATTTTTGATAGAATACCATTAGATCAAAGTAAGTTGCATGTTGAATATAATAAGTTTGATATACAAAAAATGATCAATCCAAATATTCGTAATTGGCAATATACAAAAGGCATACAATATGGTTTCGAGAATACTAAATCATATGTTCGAAATCGAGACAATTATCAATGTAAACAATACAGCAAATCATGTACATCATATAGTTTGGAAGTCAAATGGTGGATCAGACAGACCACTCAATTTAATATTGCTTCCGGATTGTTATACCAAAGTACATGCTGGTAAAGTTGTTTGTCCAATTAGATCAGGATCAGTCAATAACTACCGTGATGTTGGTGTATTGAATTCTTGTATGAAGCATATGTTTGCTGAATATGAAGATATTATACCAACACAAGATACATATGGCTATATTACAAACGCTGTTCGGAAGCAATGGGGTTTAGAAAAGACTCATGTAATGATGCTAGTGTAATAGCGATATGTGATTCGAATGGCTTTATGGAAGAGCTTAGACAGTATACTCAATGGTCTGATGAAGATGTAACTATTAATTTCAAACAGTATAGACGACATGTTCGAAATTGGGTTAATCAGCATGAAGATCGGAAATATTATATTGATGGTTTTAAAAATCCTAGAAAAGCGTTTGCGTGGAATCGTAATCGTCGATCTGGACAAGCCAAAGATAAATGTTGTCTGACAGAATTATTGCGAAACCTGGTCGGACAATATATCGAAAAGAAAACAAAGATATGTTATTTCGTCCTGGTGATATAATTCGATGTCCGAAAGGAGTCGATGTTGTGCGAGGTTGGGCATCGACCCAACATAAAGTTATTACAGAAAATTTAGGTGAAATCAAACAAAGCAATTACACAATAGTGGAATGTGTATGATTTAATTTTAATGAGCGAAGCATCTATCTTCTAAAGAGTTGGATTATTCGCTCATTAAAAAACATCAAATATTCGAAGGACATTAAAATGGAAACACTTGCATTAATAGTAGTCGGTATTGCTATAATATCAATACTGTTTCTCATAGTTGAATTGTTAGGCCGAGCAATTATTGCCGGACTATCAGTTATACGGAATTGGGCCGAGGACAAACCCCGACCAAATTTAAAAAAAATCGAAAAATAATGTTAAACATACTACTTTTATAACAAATAAAACCAATAAATTCTCATATTTGAGAATTTATTTTTTTGTTACTATTCTTTTTGGTTATATAGAAATTAATATAGTAATAACTATTAACTATTAAAGGAGATAACATGGAAATATCATCAATATCATTTTGTATTGTATTTATTACAATACTGTTTCTCATAGTTGGATTGCTAGGCCAAGCAATTATTGCCGGCATATCAATTATATTAAATTGGGCTGAGGACAAACCTCGACCAAATTTAAAAAAAATCAAAGAATAGTGTTAAATCTACTACTTTTATAACAAATAAAAGTAGTAGATTTACATACCTATTAACTATAAAGGAGAAATAAAATGGAAAAAATGACAATAAAAAAGGCATATATAATAGTAATTAATGTTTGTACAGTGCTGAATGTCGTTGCAATGACAGTATTAGTAACAATCTCAATATAACTATAAAGGAGAATATAATGAAAAAAGTAATGGATATTTTCAAAATAGCGAATGTGATCATTATGACAATATTTATACCACTTGTAGTTATAACTGGTATGCGAATACTGTTATAACCCAAAATAAGGTACATCATGTGTGCCTTATTTTATTATTCAAAAAAGGATTTGAATGTTTTATCAACAATTACTCAATTTATATATGAACATCAAGATCCCATTTCAATATCAAAAGTTAGCATCTATTGATGGCCCGATTATGTTTTATCAGGATAATCAATTTATTTCTTCTAATTTTAAAAATTTAAGCAATTATATAATTGAAATTGATATCACTTCTAGTTTTCCAAGCATATGCCAACAGTTGTACAAAAATACAGATTTTATCAATCGATTAAATAATATAAAAGAAAAAAAAGCTAAAAACATTTTCATATCAACTACATTAGACAATATTGAATTAAAGAAATTAAATTTAATTTCTAAATTAATTATTTGTGGGTTGGTATTTGATAATGAATATGTAAACTCAATTCTAATATATGAATTAAAAAAAGATAGCTTAGTATTATCATGTAATTATAAAGCGTATACTTATTTTCAAAATATAACTAATAATCAAGTATTTGCATTTACAAATTTTATTATTGCTAATAATTTTAAATTTCACATAACTGAATATTTATATTATATTAGAACTAACAAAACCAGTTTTTTCTATTCGGATAATAATTTAATTTTGAAAGGCATGTTTAAATATGTCCCTCCAGAATTAAAAAACACAATGGTCAATATTTTTAAAAATAATAATATAACAAAACAAGACAAACAACAATTATCAAAAATATATAATCATCTATATTTTAAAATTATACAACATAATATGTTATATGACCTTTTAGAAAAATATTATTTATATGATAAACTAATAATTAATAGGGATTTCAAATATACTAAATTTAATAACAAAACAACTGTTAACCCTGAAAACTATTTAAAATTATTTATTTTTCCAATCTTACGCATAATTTTATAACCGGAGAATTAATTATGAGCATCAAATTTAAAATAATATCAAATCGAGAATATCAAAAACAAATAACTTTACTCACAACACAAGTTAAAAATAAAATAAAACATCATTCACCTCAAATTGTAAAGATATTTGCTATACCGCGCGGTGGACTACCATTAGGTGTTCATTTATCTAATTATTTGAATATTGATTTAATAACTACAGAAACCGAATATGCAAAATATAATCCCAAAAATGTTTTAGTAGTTGATGATTTATGTGATAGTGGAGAAACACTTAATAAATTTAAATTATCATTATCATGTTGTATTTTTGTAAAGCCTAGACGAATAATTGAACCTAATATTTATATAAAAGAAGTTAAAAATAATATATGGATTGTTTTTCCTTGGGAAAAATCAACGAATATTAAAATTAATAAATTATATATGGAGAATAGTGGTGACTAAAAAACAAGATAATATAGAATATACTGCTTTAAGTTCAATTGAAGGTATTAGAACTCGACCTAGTATGTATATGGGATCAACTGAATCATATTCTCAATTAATAACTGAAGCTTTAGATAATGCTATTGATGAAGTAGCTAATAAATATGCTACTTATTGTAAATTGTATTTTAATTTAGAAAATCATATTGTTCAGATTGATGATAATGGTCGAGGATTGAAAAGTTATATGATGAAGGATGCTAATGGAATTGAAAAAGATTCTATTGTTCTTCTATGTACTGAAACTCATACTGGTTCTAAATTTGATACTACCCAATATCATAATTTGTTAGGACAAAATGGAGTTGGATTAGTTATTATTAATGCATTAAGTAATTATTTAGTTATTAGATCTAGAAATTTATTAGATAGAAAACAAGTAACTGAATATATATTTAGATTTTCTGAATTGTATAGTAAACAAGTTGTTAATGATACTGATGATTATTCTACTCAAATTCAATTTCAACCTAATAAACAATTTTTTGATACTTTATTATTTGATTTGGCTCCATTTATTAATAGATTGAAATTAGCCCAGGCCACTTTTCCTACGGCGAATTTCTACTTCAACAATAAACCAGTAACTAAACGAACACTTAAAGAATATGTTGCTGAATTATTTAAAATTAATCCTTCAGCATTATGTGGATTTAAAATAAATTCAATTAACGCATTCATAGGATATCAAGAAACTCAAGATATTAATATTGAAGGTGATGTGAATTTAAGAATTTGTGATGGAACATATTTAACTAATTTTCAAACATTAATCAAAAACATATTAATTAAAAAGTTTAATCACAAATATAAAAATATAAATCCAAATTTGTTTCTATTAGGAATTACTGCATACATAAGTTTAAAAATCCCGGAACCTCAATTTGATTCTCAAACAAAAACAAGAATGACATCAAATGTTAATAATATCATTCAACAATTAGAAAAATCAATAATTATGTTCTTTTCTAATTCTAATATTTTAAAAATTATTGAATCAAATATAGAACGAAAACTACATAAAAAATTAATCAAAATAACAAATAATAAAGTTATTAATGCAACTAATAAATTATCAGATTGCAAAAATAAAATTGGAGATGTTCTTTATATTGTGGAAGGAGATTCTGCCGCAGGACCATTAAAACGAGTAAGAAATGTTTATACTGAAGCTATTTTTCCATTAAAGGGTAAAATATTAAATGTATTAACTGCCAATTCTGATAAAATTAATAATAATAAAGAAATTACAGATCTATTAGAAGCGTTGGGTCCAAAACATAATAGAAGATATCAAAAAATTAAAATATTAACGGATGCTGATGTAGATGGAGCTCAAATTGCTGTATTGATTATATTAGTTTTGCAAAAGTTTGCAGATGATATGATTAAATCTAATAGTGTTAGTGTATTAATACCACCATTATACGCAGCAATTAAAAAAAAAGAATACGCCCCATTATATTATGAAGAAAAACTACAATATTATATTGATAATAATTATGAAATTGAACGATTTAAAGGATTAGGCCAGATGGAACCTTATCAACTTAAAGATGTTATCAGATCAAATATTGAATACGTTCTCAAATGGCCAGATACTAAAGCTAAATTGGATAATATTAATCAGGTAATTTTAGATAGTGATTTTAAACGATTATTATTACAACATCCTAAATTTTGTAGTAAAACCATTTTAGAACATGTGTTGTCCGAGCGGTCAAAATCGACAGCTTCTGCGTTGTAACTATTTAAATTATTAAAAAAATACATAATAATTACAACTGGTTACAACTCAAGAATATTTCGAATTGCAGAGTTTATAGAGAAATAATATTATTATAAGTTCAATTTACTTATTTACTATTCGCATGCTTTCATATAGAAATTAATTAGATATACTTACTATTTTTAATGAGATATGTGAATAACACTATAACCATTATTTTATTTAATAATAACAACAACTTTTTAAGGAGACAATTATGCCATCATTTACAGCACCTCCAACAGCAGTACCGCCAATAGCAGCACCAACACCGGCAGCACCAGTAACAGCAACACCAATAGCAGCACCACCAACATTTGCAGCACCAGCAGCACCAGCAACAGCACCAGCACCAGCACCAGCAACACCAGCAACACCAGTTGAAACTCAAATGGAAATGACTTTAGGTGATTCACAGGAATCAAAGCCGAAAAGAAATACAACATTTATTGATGCTGCAAAAATTAAAATGGTAATTGACAATGTTAAAACCAAAAGTTATTTGGAACTGGCTGAAATGACTGAATTGACAAAACATCAGGTTAATCGAATTCTGCAGACTTTGAAAACAGGTATGCGTCAAAAAGCGATTGATGCTGATCCAAATGCCTATGGTGTCAAAAACAATAAAAATGGAGAACCAAAACCCGATTATACTGCGCCATTAACAGACTTAGCTAAAAATATTGAAGCTAAGATTACAGATAGACTTTGTAGACCTGATACTGGCAATACAGGTAGAGCCGCATCTGGTGGAAAAACCAAAAAATCATTAGATGATGCTTTGACAAATCTGTTAGCAGATCTTTAAATATTAATTAATAATTTAATACGGTTACAACCTTACAATAAGGTTGTAACCCTTTTTTTTAAAAAATTTAATATGCGCGCTGTGCAACACTATTAACATTTGTTAAATAACGTTCAGATTATCACTAAACCTAGTCGGACTATATATCGAAAGAGTAATCGAGATATACAAAAATAGTGGAATGTGTGTTAATTTAAAAAAGGAAATAGACAGCATGACTGCACAAGCAGGAAAAATAATTAAAAATAAAACTAATTATCTTGATTTTTTAAAAAGTTTAAGTAGTTATCTAACAAACCAAGTCAATAATCCAAATCAAATATCTAATTTATTAATTAAACACAAAGTTGGTAAACGAGAACTATTTAAACGATTGATTAGTTATTATTATCATTCACCACATATTATTAATTATATTAATCAATATATGAATAATAAATTTGATTTTTATAAATTTGATGAAATTGAATTGATCCATTCCATTAAATTCATTGGACAACAAAACAATATTAAACGTTTTTATTTTTTAAAATCAACAGATTCAAAAAATATTAATAAACCGATTATTAAAAAATTACTAAAAGAATATTTTAATACTATTAAAAATGCATACATTAATGATTTAGAATTAAATAGTTTATATGAATTACATAAATCAAATATTGAATATTTAGATTCATTAAATGTATTAATTAATGGAGAAAATTCAAAATTAAATCTACAATATGAATCAATAGAACCCAAAACTTCAAACAATCAATTACAAAACATAAATGAAAAAATTCAAAAACAAATTGAAACTCCACTATCTAATGAAATTATTAAATATAATTCATCATTACTTGATTATAAAATTAATAATGAAACTTGTAAAAAATGTTTATTATTTGATCATAAAATGGTTCCTATTGATACTAATGTATTACGACCTGAAAAAGTGGATATAATGTTTATATTATTAAATCCTGGGTATAATGAAGGATTATATAATAGATTATTAGTTGGTGATGCTGGAAAATTATTTAGATCATATTTAGTTCAATTTGATGAAAATATTAAATATGTAATAACTAATATTATTATGTGTAATACTAAAAATCAAGCAGAAATTGGAAAAACAGATAAAAAAATAAAAACAGTTATTAAAAATTGTTCAAATTATTTAAAAAAGATTATGAATGATTTTCCAGCTAAGGTGTATATTCCAATTGGAAAACACGCTATGGAATCTTTTAATATTTCTGGATCGATTACTCAAAACAGTGGAAAAGTTTTAAATCAAAATATTATTCCATTAATTCACCCATCTTCTGTGTTACAAAATGAATCTAATAAACCAATTTTTGAAAAATCATTTGAAACTATTAATATTATAGCTCATAAAATTACCCAATCTAAAAAAGAACCAACATTAATTAATAATCCAAAAAAAGTTAAAACCGATATACTATCTAAAATTCCGAAAACGAATACACCAAGCATTCAATATAATATTCCATCTGAAAATATTATTGATGACCCCGATTCATCATTAACCTATTTAGATAGTATTACCTTAGAATATGATAATATTGTACATGTTTATTTAGATAAAGATGGAATTAAAAAGTATATATTTGATAAAATTAAAATTCCCATATACATCAAGAATTCAGAATTTAATGATCGAGAATTATTAACTAATCATGTTGATAGTGTGTTTTACGTGAATAAAAACCAAAAATATAATTTGACAAAAACATTATCTGATAATTTGACAAAACATAACTGTGCCGCAATTTCTAAAAATTATTAGATTATTATTATAAAGGAGTTACGTGTGTGGACGTATATTGAAAATGAAAATATTGAAGAATATATTAATACTCACCCAAAATTAGAAGAATTTTGGAATTTATATTCATTAGCTAATAATGAACAAATTACATTCTTGCCTAGGTATTTTAATATTAATTTTCCATCTAAACATTTGATTAATTATGCTGGACAAAAAAAAGGACATGTTGAATATTTAGAAGATGCCAAATTAAAGAAAAATTTAAAATTAAGACCAAAACAACAAGAAGCCTTTGATACTGTATCAAAACTATATGAATCGAATAAATTTGTTAATGGAATTTTAAAATTACCAACTGGATCTGGAAAAACCGTTTTGGCTATTTATATGGCAATCAAATTCAAAATTAAAACAGCAATCATTGTAAATAATAAAAAATTATTAAAACAATGGATTACCGCAATTCTTGAATATACTAATTTAACTGAACAAGATATTGGATTAATAGCCCAACAAATAGTATCATATAAAAATAAAAAAATTATAATGTGTATGAGCCAAACATTAAGTTCAAAGATGAAATCAAGCATTTCAAAAATATTTAACAATGTTGATGCTGCTGGAATTGGATTAGTATTTTTTGATGAAGTTCACACCGCATCAGCTGCTGAATTGAATGCAAAAGTTAGTTTATTATTTAGAACAAAGAATGTTATTGGATTATCAGCTACTCCATTTCATATAACATATCAAGATATTTTGATGAAAAATACAATTGGTAATATAATATTTGAAAGTAATGAGTACCCGGTAGTGCCGAATTGTTATATTCAATATTTTGATTCCAAATTAACTAAATATAAATATATTTATAAGATCTCTGATTTTATTAAACAACGAGCTATGTATAATAAATTTATTGTAAATAGTGAATCATATTTCGATTCAATTATTGATGTTGTTAATCAAATGCGAGCAAATAATGAAGATCCTCAAATTTTGATCATTGCTATGACATTAAATCAAATAGATTTAATTTCTGGAAAGTTAACTGAACACAATTTAGATCATGAAATATTAACTGGGGCTCATTCAGAGATTAGCGAAACATGTAATATTATAGTTGGGACTTATAAATTTTGTAATGCTGGTTTGGATATACCTCGATTAAATTGTTTATTGTTAGCTACACCATTATCTGGTAAAAAAAGTTATTTGCAAACATCAGGTCGAATTCTACGCAGTTATGCGACCAAAAATAAAGCAACAGTTGTTAGTCTATTTGATTCTTGTTTCATGAATATGTTCATACCCGATATTGAACGTATTCGTAGGATTATTGCTACTGAACATTCTATTGAGTTGCAATTTGATTATTTACAAAATAGTGTTAAACTACAGGAGTAATCTATGGAACTTGAACAAGATTTTTATAAGAAATTAGAACAATTCCATTATCTGAATCATGTTTTGTATGGAGACACGGACTCGAACTTCTTAAAAATCAAAATCAAAGATATTGATACTAAATCACCTGAAGAACTTTGGGATATCGCAGATTATCATTCTAAAAAAATTAATGATAATCTAATTGATCATATTACGAATACTCTTCTTCCACGATGTAATATTGATTCAGAACAAAATACTGTTTTCTTTAAAACTGAACTGTTGATGTCTAGTATTATGCTATTGAATGTCAAAAAGCAGTACAGCTATAAATTAATCGTTAAAGAAGGAAACAAATTAAAAGAACCAAAAGTATATCATACTGGTATTCAAATAGTTAAGAGTGATACTTCTGAATATACAAAACAAATATTAAAAACAGTTATTGAAGATATTATTTTAAATGAGGATATTCCAAGATCAAAAAAACTATCTAAAATAATAGAATGTATAACAAATATTAGAACTCAATTTGAAAAAGATATTGAAAATTTTGAATTTAGTAATATATCAACTAATGTAAAATATGGTAAAAATAAACAAGTTATTATAGCAATGAATTTATATAATTATATTATAAATGAAGATATATTTTCAGCTGGATCATCAGGTAAAATGGTATATTGTAATTTTTCACAAAGTACTATTTTAAAAAAATTAAATATTCTAAAATGTAAATCCATTGTTGTTCCATATGCATATGATAACCAATTATTAAAAGAAAAATTCAAAGTTCATAATATTCATGTTGATATTGATTCACAATGGTCTCAAAAAATATATACTAAAACTTGTCAACGCATTATTGATTTGGTTAAACGGGAATATTCATAAGTTTAAAAAAAATATTAAACTGTAGATAATATATCTACAGTTTATATTGACTTAACCATGTTTGGCGATTAAGTATTCATCCTTTGCGTCTCGGTAATATACCGATCTCGTGATATGAACGACTTGATGGAACGCCAACAGATAAACCCATACAGCCATTGGTCCTGTTAAAATAACTTCGTTGATATCGAATGACATTGTTAATAGGTTAGTCCCAACAATGTCAATCGCTTTCGCGATTGGTGTTGTCAGGTTTTTCCGGCCGGCGGCAGTTTCAATATCACAACCTTTATATAATTCAAGGTTATTTAAACTGAGATCCAAAATTGTTATCTGATTATTCATTATTCTCCTATTGTTTCTTTCACAATATCTCTTATTATTAATACAATCAATTACAATACACTCTCCAGAAATTCTTCAGCAAAAATCTGCTGAAGAATTCTTACTAATATATTACATGATTCTTTATCATGCAACATCTCTTCAATTCGAACAGTTGTTTGGAGAATGTCAGTCCAGACCAAAATTTTACCAAGTTCCTGATTTTTATACTCGTCCCAGTTATTATTACTGGGTGGTGCTGATGATGGAGATTGCCCATAATGATCTCGATCGCAACCGCAACCAAAACCAATTGATATTTTCCCATCTTTGGTTTGATGGATGGGAATCAACCCAACAATTCGAAAATTAACTGAATTGTTCCATTGCGACTCCATTGACTCAATAAAATTACAGTGAACTACAATATCTTTACTTTCATAAAAACACTGATGCTGCAATTTAGCATGGACAGATATCCAGTCAATGCCACGTCTATCTAATCCTTTGGCCAAAACGTTAGCCAACATATATTTTCCCCCGCGAGTTGGGGATATGACATTTAATTTCATATTTCTCCTTTATATGTTTAAATATTACCTTATTAATTTCTATATGTAACACATCAATAGTAACTAAATATTAATTATTTTAAATTTCACACTTTTGATAGAAATAACATTTATAAAGGGATTTAATATGAGGAGATAATTTTGCAAGAACTAGAATTAGAAAAAGTAATTACTCAACTTAAAAATAATCAATTAAGTTATAATCAATTTTATAATGTAGATATTGAAATTCCAGAATATTATGCTATTCAACATTATCGAAAGTTTAAAAATGATAATTTAAATATTAATCAAAAACTATCAATGGTATTTTTAGACATTGAAGTATTTTCAAATCATACTGGAGACTTTTTACCATCTAATGCTGTTTCTCCTATTTCAGCAATTACAATATATAATTCTAAAAACCAAACATATTATTCATATTTTTTAATTTTACCACAAATTAAACATTTAGTTGATATTAATTTAGACACTTCAGAATTAATTAAAATATTTAAAAATGATTTAATTAAAAATAAATATATTCCAGAACATGAAAACTTTGAACTTTCTTTTTTTACCAATGAACTTGAATTAATAGAAAGTTGTTGGTCTAAAATTCATGAAATAGATCCAGTATGTTTATCTGGATATTATTCTGATGGATATGATATTCCATATATTTATAATAGATTAAAATTATTATATAATGATGATTATAAAATAGCTGAGACATTATCCAAATTAAAATCAATTAAAATTAGAAAATTTGGAGAACGACTTATAATTCAAATTTCAGATTATCCTATTTTAGATATAAAACATTTATATTGTCCTCGAAATGATGGTGGATTAAATTATGGCAATACACAACCAAATTATTCATTAGATTTTATATCAGATCAAGAATTACAATTAAAAAAGTTAGATTATAAAAGTGATGGAAATTCAAATTTGGATACGTTTTATTTAAATGATCCTATTAATTATTTTAAATATAATATTATTGATGTTATATTAACGGTTAGATTGAATGATAAATTAGATCATATTAATTTTCATAATATTTTGAGACGTGATATGAAATGTCCATTAACACAATCTATTCGGGGAACATCTGCTTTATTTTCTTCAATGTTTTCATATGAAATTCAAGAAGCTAATCAATATTTTAGATATGGGATTCATAAAGAAGTGGAACACAATATTGATCAAATTGAAATTGAACAAATAGATTTACCAAAAACTAAATTAATTAAAAAGTGGACGGTTAAATCAATAAACAATCAAATATTTCGAAAAATATTATCTAAATATCCAGGAGCATATGTTGCTCAAGGATATGATAAGATTATTACTTCTAAAGATGATAAGTCAATTATTGTAGATGCTGACGCTTCTTTACCTCCATGGGAAAAAATATTTATTAAACGCAATAATAAAATTTATTGGAATAACATTAAAAATTATAATTTTGTTCATGGTGATTTAACATTAACATGGGATAAAAATAATAATACATGTTGGAAGAATGTTAAAGGAAAAACTGAACATCCTTGGGATGGAGAATTAATAACTATAACAACAGAAACAGGTAAAGAATGTACAATAACATCTAATCATTCAATATTTGGGATACAACAGGGAGTTAAAAGTGATGAATCATATTTAATTGATGCCGGAAAATTAAAATTAGGAGATTATGTTGTTGGATTTAAACAATTTGACCCAGAACTTTCAACTACTTTATATAATCCAAAAACAGTAGGATTTTGGTTAAGTGATGGTTGGACTCAAGAGAAAAATGGAACATATTATATTGCGAAACAAGATAAAGAATTATTAGAAATATTTAAACCATCTATTAATAAAATTAGAGTTAAACGAAAAGCAAGTGGTAAATATAAAAAAGAATGGCTGGGGAAAATAACAGAACCTACTCGTACAGATTTAAAAAAGTTTTATATCACAACAAAAAGAAAAAATTTTTTTGAAATATTAAATTATAATACTGAAACTCGAAAATTAATTTGGGATGGTATGTTTTTCGCGGATGGAATTTTACATGGTTTAGGACGTCATGATATTAAAACTCCAACAGAAAGATTATGTAAATATCGATATGACGAATGTTTAGAATGTTTTCTTGTTGCCCATACAATTGGATGGAAACCAAGACTAACACCTCAAGGAATTAATAATAAAATTAAATATGGACCAAATCAAATTATTCCGGAAGTTTTTCGATCTCATTATGGGTATTCAACTCATCTTAAAAAATTAAATTTATCAAGCAATAATCGACATCCATTTAATAAATTAATTAATGATTTTCCATTTATTACAAAAACGTATTCAAAAACAATTGGATTAGAAAAGATTGTTAAAATTACTCATCAAAAATATAAAGGATTAGTGTATGATATATCTGTAGATGAAACAGAACGATTCTTTGCTGGAACCGGTATTGGTGCGCATAATACAGCATTATATCCAAATACTATGAAAATGTATAATATAAGTTTTGATTCATTATTTGGATATATTATTAATTCTAAATCGTATAATTTTTTAGGATACTTAGATACAGTTTTAGGAAAAAATCAAAAAATTAATGCGACTATTAAGAATGATATATTTTCTAAGATTAATATTAAGATTAATCACATGGCACCACAAAACAAAAATGATAATAAACAATATTATTTCTTTATGTTTTATCATTTATTAAATGGTTTACATGAAGCTAATGTATTATTAAGTACAATAATGAATCCTCAAAATATTTATCATTACATATTATTAAAATCATATTTAATGCCATTAATGCATTTATTTTCTGAAATAGTTACTTTAGATGAATATCATCCAGATATGTATACATATATTGTTAATAATAAAGAATTAGATTATGATTTATTTATTATTCAAAATATTAATAATACTAATATTAATGTTATTAAATTACCAGGTAGTCAATTAGCTGCATATTTGAAAAAAAATAATGTCAATATTAATTTATCAGGAAGTTTATTTTATACTCATAAGAAACATACTGGATTATTGAATAAGTTTATAACTGATAAATTAGAGTTTAGAAAACAGTATAAAAATAAACGTGATACATTTAATGTTGGATCTGATGATTATGTTTTTTATGATAACCGTCAAAAATCAGCTAAGGTAAATGCCAATAGTTCTTATGGATTATCTGGCTTATCTAGTTTTATTTATTCAAATAGATTATGTGCTGCGTCTACTACATTATCTGGTCGATTAACATTAAAATTAGCTCAAATTGCTAGTGAGTATCATATCGAGACATTAAATTAGTTTTGATTTTATTTACTGCGGCAAAAAGGAGAATATATGCTAGACTATAATCCTCAAATATATATTAATTGTCCCGAATGTAATGGGCAACCCGAAGTGCAACTAGCTTTATATGGACAAGGATATTTTACAATATGTGGATTATGTAGTTGGGAAGGTAACACACGAGATATTGAACCTTCGCCAGATAGTGCTTTATGGCATTGGTCACACAAAGTAATAAATTATAAATTAAACAAAATAGATAATTAAAAATATTAATATCTATCAATTTTGTAGCAGTAAATAAAAAACAAAAGGAGTACATATGGCTAATTGCAATTTTAGGGATTTGGACGTTTGTGTAGAAAATGCCACTTGTCCCGCGTGGGATACTGTAAATTTAGAATGTATGTTACCATTATTGTGCCCATATAATGGGTTGGTAGATTGTATAGGAATAGACTGCGCTGTGTGGGATATTGATAATGTGCAATGTGGAGCATTAGTTTCCAATTGTATTAGACAACCAACTAATGAGATCAACAGCTTAATCGAATATTTAGAATCTTCAGTAGGAAAACCATCAGAACGAGATACTAGCAATTCGATAATAGTATATTTAAAAAATATTTTTGGAATATCTAGTGAACGAGATGATAATAGTTCAATAATAGTATATTTAAAAAATATTTTTGGAATATCTAGTGAACGAGATATTAGTAGTTCAATAATAGTATATTTAAAAAATATTCTTGGATTATCTACAGAAAAAAATTCAGCAGAGGGTACAGGAAGTAGTATATTACGAGAAATTAATCATATACATGGTGCCCATTTTCATTGCAATCATCACGATTGTTCTACTATTCCAGCATCTTGTGGACAATATGCTCAATGTTCAACTAGTAGTGCAGCAGCAATGTTAATTAATGAATTTTTATCAAATGTTGATATGGACAATAATGATAAAGTGTATGGAAATGATTTTGTTATTGAAAGTACTCAAGAAAAACCACCATCATTAGTAGCTATTGAAAATAGTCCTGAGTGGATAACTCCTCAACAATCTATTGCTTGGGATGATTATTCAGCATGGTTTTCTGATCCTGATCATTATCCTGATCCAACAATTTAAAGGAGGGTTATGAGGAATCAAACTAGATTAACTGATATTACATTTGGAATTGGGACTCATGGACATGTATGTTGTAGTCATATTATAATTGGTTATAGAATAACTGGATCTATTAATACATTTGTAAATAATTTACAAGCATCTAGAGTTACCGATTTAAGTATTCATGATTGTCCACATTGTGGATTTAATATGTGTATTGGTGGTTCACCAGATACATTTATTAATAACTTAAAAGCCCATCGATATGGAGATATTGTTACTGAATTTTGTGGTTTAGGGATTACAGTAACTGGTTCTCCGAACGTATATACTAATATCTAATAGTATTAAAATTTTACTATTCCTGTGACTTCATATAGTGTATTAATTAATCTAAGTTCAATAATTTACACTACAGACTAACACCAGTTGATGATTAAATGTTCACCCTGGAATATTATTATCATTCCCAGTTCTAGGCTCTGGAGGTGTCGGTACTTAATATTACTATTAAGTACCTAGTCCTCATTGTTGACAAAGTAGGTAACGAAAGTTGATATTACATCTAATCAAGTCGAGGGAAACCAATCTAACTTTTTAAGTTAATCTCTATCATGAGATTTTTTAAGGAGATACATGATCGTATTTGTAGTAGATTCAAGAAACAATATTGGTCATCCAACACGCAAGTGTGATATGATCAGACGATTATTAAAACGTGGCAAAGCCAAAGTTTTAAAAGGCGGACTCAAGTCCGGTCAACCCATATTAGTACAAATATTCAAAAAGTTCGATAAGTCGAAAACAATCGATTGTGAATTCAGAGTAGGAATCGATCCCGGATACAAACATATCGGTTATTGTGTTTACAAAATTTATAACACCAATGTTATCAAGTTGTTTTCAGGCGAAGTTGAAACCAGAACGTCAGATGTTAAAGATAACTTAGATACTCGTCGAATGTATAGAAATAATCGACGGGGCAATCATAGAAAGAATAATAAACGCAAATTCAAGGTGGCTAAATTTAAACATCCGATTTGGAAGAATCGACGCAAGCACAAGTTCCAACCAACACATTGGCATTTAATTAATTCACATAGCAATCTATTAGGTTGGATTTTTGATAGAATACCATTAGATCAGAGTAAATTACATGTTGAATATAATAAGTTTGATATTCAAAAAATGATCAATCCAAATATTCGTAATTGGCAATATGCAAAAGGTATGCAATATGGTTTCGAGAATACTAAACTATATGTTAGAAATCGAGATAATTATCAATGTCAGATATGTAAGAAAGATGTTGGTCGATTACCAAACGAAGTACATCATATAGTTTGGAAATCAAATGGAGGATCAGACAGTCCACTTAATTTAATATTGCTTTGTCCGGAATGTCATAAGAAAGTACACGCTTGTAAAATTGTATGTCCTACTAAATCAGTATCCGTTAATAAGTATCGAGCAGCTGGTGTATTGAATTCTTGTATGAAGCATATGTTTGCTGAATATGAAGATATTATACCAACACAAGATACGTATGGGCATATTACGAATGCTGTCCGGAAGCAATGGGGTTTAGAAAAGACTCATGCAAACGATGCTAGTGTAATAGCGATATGTGATTCGAATGGCTTTATGGAAGAGCTTAGACAGTATACTCAATGGTCGGATGAAGATGTTACTATTAATTTTAAACAGTATAGACGACATGTTCGTAATTGGATACATCGACATGAAAACCGAAAATATTATATTGACGGTTTTAAGAATCCTAGAAAAGTATTTGCGTGGAATCGTAATCGTCGATCTGGGCAAGCCAAGGACAAATGTTGTCTGACAGAATTGAAACAGAAGTTGATATCTAAAAATGTATTACATAAAGTTAAAATTATTGCCAAACCTGGTCGGACTATATATCGAAAAAGCCACAATGATATGTTATTCAAACCTGGTGATATAATCCAATGCCCGAAAGGAGTCGATGTCGTGAAGAGTTGGGCAACTACACAACGTCGAATTGTTACTGAACATTTAGGTGAAATCAAACAACGATATTGCACAAAGATATTAAATAATAGTGGCATGTGTGTGATATAATATTATTAAAATTTAACTATTCAAAAATTTCATATAGAAATTAATAAAGTATATACTGATTTTATTTATTTTAAAATCAATTAAGGAGCTGTTATGCAAAACATTACTATTGAAAGCAAAATTGATTACGTTGTGTTCGACCAATTGAACGAAATTATTAAAAAACAATATATTGATTTTAATAATTTAGGATCAGATTTATTAAAATCTATAAACGATCCATATAAGCAAATGATATTAGACGACTTAATTATATTTTATAATGATAATTATAGTCCATTAGCTACAGAATTACACGATCCTAAAGATTTAGGATTAAAATTATATTCTTTTATTTGTATTGATTTTTACAATACTATATTGCCTTCGTTTTTAGAATATAATAATATTAATAATTATTCTGAATTTGAAATATATCTAAGCAATAAAATGAAATATGATATGGCCAATATTAAAATTCAGTTTATTAAAATCATTCAAGAAATTATTTTAAAATTTAACAATTTACAAAAATTAGATAAGTTTATTAGTAATGATACCCAATTTATAGACATAGTTGAAAAATATAATTTTTATCAAATATTACTTAATATGGCAGACATACAATTATTACTTGAAAATTACATTATACCCGTATTTATTAAGAATGAAGAAGACACTATTTGGAAAATTTGAAAAATAACTTTTGATTGTTATGTAATTTTCTTTAACATAACTTGTTAAGGAAAAATAAATATATGACATTATTTATATGTATTTTATGGTTTATTTGTATTCCAATTTGTTTAAATATATTATATGAATGGATAACAAATAAAAAGAAAAAAGAACAACCGTTTGATCCGAAATCATTTAAATATGATTTTGATGATTTTAAAAAAGATATGAATAAAAAAAATATTGATATTTAAAGGAGACTGATTCATGGTGAGAGAAATTGATCGATTAGTTACACAATATACAAAATTAAAATCTGAAATTTCTAGTAAAGAAGACGAAATGGACGTAATTAGAGAAGATGTTGCAAGTTATATGCATAGACATAAAACAAATAAAATAATTGCAACAGGTTATAATGATATATTATTTAAATGCACATATCAATCATGTACTAGACGAGCTGTAGATTATACGGTATTGTCTGAAATCGTTAGTGATACTAAAGAATATAATCGAATTGTAACTCCAACAACAAGTGAATCATTAGTAATCCGTAAAGCGCCAAAATCAGCAAAGAAATCAAAAACTAATATATCTCCAATATCTCAAACTGAAGATATTGAGATCCCAGTTGGAGATTTAAGTTAACCAAAGGAGACTTATTTTGAAAATAGTTCAGGCTTTAAGTGGAGGATTAGATTCAACAACTGTCCTTGGATATTTATTAGATCAAGGACACGATGTTCATTGTTTAAATTTTACATATGGCAGCAAACATAATCAATATGAATGTGCATCTGCAAAATTAGTTGCTGAATATTATATGGTGCAATATAAATTAATTGATTTGTCTGAAGCTTTTAAAGACTTCAAATCAAATTTATTAAAATCTGGTGGAGAAATTCCAGAAGGACATTATGAAGATGAGTCTATGAAACTAACAGTTGTTCCTGGAAGGAATACAATATTTGCAGCTATCCTTATGGGATATGCTGAATCTATTGATGCTAGTGGTATAGCACTTGGTGTTCATTTAGGAGATCATGCTGTTTATCCAGATACTCGAAAGGAATATATTAAAGCTTTAGATAGTTTAGTATATTTGGCTTCTGATAGAAAAGTAGAAGTTATTACCCCATTTATTAATACTAATAAAACGGGTATTGTTAAAGAAGGTCTTAAATTAAAAGTTCCATATGAACTAACAAGAACGTGTTATAAAGATCAACCTCACTCCTGCAAAAAATGTTCTAGCTGCTTTGAGCGATTAGAGGCATTTAACGCAAATAATACTTTTGATCCAATCATCTATCAATACATTTAATCAGGCGACCTTAATCTATATTATTAGATTAAGGTCATTTTTTAAAAAGAATTTAATGTCGATCTAAATTGGGATTATTAGTATACTATAATTACTAATTAATCTGTATAATTTATTCACAGATTTCATATAGAAATAATAATAATAATTTTAAAAAAAGGAATCTAATGAATAAATTATATTATGCAACACCAGTTCAAAATTTGACAACATTAACCAATAATAAAAAAACATATGCAGTTGATCAAATAAATGGATCATCACTATTCGGATTTCAATGGAATAATAATCACGATATTGAAGCTGGAATAACCCCCGATAATAAATGGTATTTCATTATTCCTAAGAAAAATAATGAATTAATGAAAGAACCATGTAGTATTTATACAATCCTAGATACCAATAGTTTTATACCCAGGTCTCAAGGATTAGTTGGTGAATATAAAAGCATCAACCCGGAAATACCAGTATATGATGAAATAAAATTTCAATCGGCTGAAGAATGTATGACCCATTTCGGCGTTAAAATAATAATCAAATAATAAAAGGAGTTTCCAAATTAACTTTTGGAAACTTTATTTTTAGTATTAGTAATTTCATAGTTAAAGAATCAACATTTATTTAATAGATCAAAGATGCAAGTATATTAAGAGGTAATCTATTTAAATTAAAATTTTGGTATAATGGAGGTATTATGAAACAAACTAAAAAAGAGTTTTGCATGGAAAATTGTATATCATTAGACACACATTCAAATCAAAATATAGATATGAATCAATTAAATCTTGCCGTAGGAAATAATAACGATATTAATTTAACAGAGTTAGAAACAGATATTATTATAGCATTATCATATAATCCTAAAAATATATTTGATACCGACACTGTTTATTTATTCGAAGATATTAATAAATTAGATTACTTATTTTGGAAATCTAATCAATTAAGTCGATTATCTCCAAAGTTTAAACAAATTAATACTTATAATAAATTTAAAGGTAGAACAATAACAAGTAATATATTATACTTTTCAAATAACAATGAAATTAAACGAACCATTAATACTAATAATCCTATTTCATTGCTTTGTTTGGCTTTTATAATTATGGATAATAGTACATTTGAATGTAATAGTTTAATTTTAACTATTCCAGAAAATCAAATTAAACATTTATCAGATACTATTTATAACAATTATAATATCAAATGTACTACAATTAATGAAAATAATATCATATTTGATAATTTTGAACTTGCTAATTTGAAAACCGCCATATATCCATATATGTTTAATGGGTTAAAATATAAATTAGGAGAAGAGTATTATAACTTACCAATTTGCACAGTTTCTAAAACTGTAGTTTTCGATAGTGCTCATTTTTTAGACGAGTATGATGGCAAATGTTGCAATTTGCATGGAGGAAGATATGAATTAACAGTTCATGTAAAAGGACCAATTAATCCAGATACTGGAATGGTAGTTGATTTTACATACTTACAAAAAGTATTAAAAGAAAAGATTATCGATAAGTTTGATCATCATTGTTTGAATTATGTTGTTCCTCAATTAGCTTGGAGATCTACTACTGAAGTAATTTGTATTTATATTTGGAATAAATTAATTAAACCTTTTCCATTACTATATAAAATTGAATTGAAAGAAACTCCTAATTCAAAATGTGAATATATGGGACAAGGTTTTGAATCTTATAATTCTAAATTGGATTTATTAAACATCTATCCTAAAACATTTAAATTTCGAAATATATTAACTAAAGGTAAACTATAATGCAAAGTATTAGTAAACATAAATTGGAAAGTGTATTAAATAATTTAATATCATCTGATAATATTTACGCAATAGCTACTGATTTAGTTGAACGTGAATTAATAGATCCGGAAGGTCCAGAATTTCAAGAAATTGTGAATTTAGTTTGGGAAGAACTTGTATTTTAATTTAATATTATACTACGGCAAAATCTTAAGGAAAATATGAATATAATAAATCAGTCACATGAAATAATAGAAGCATCAAATAATATTTTGAAAAATATTGAAATGTCTGCTAGAACATGTTATAAATCAGAAAAAGAAATAACCGATCAATCATCAGAAATATTAATTAAAAAATTAATTAAATCTAATCATTTCGCTATGGTTGAATTTGGTCATATAACTGTTAAATTTATAACTGACCGAGGAGTAACTCATGAATTGGTTCGCCATAGATTGTGTTCATTTGCTCAAGAAAGTACTCGATATGTAAATTATCAAAATAAAGAAATGGCATTTATTTATCCCGTTTGGTGGCAAGCCAAAACTACAGATCAAAAGAAAATCTGGATAAACGCAATGAAACAATGCGCAACTAATTATAATCAGTTACTTGATTCTGGAGAAGCTCCAGAACAAGCAAGATCTATTTTGCCAAATTCATTAAAAACTGAAATTGTAGTGTGTGCAAATATTCGGGAATGGAGACATGTGTTGAAATTAAGAACTAGTAAAGCAGCCCATCCTCAAATGAGAGAATTAATGATTCCATTATTAAAAGAATTAACAAAAGAATTCTCTTGTTTGTTTCAAGATATTATTATAAGTTAAAGGAGTATTTTATGAGTACCTGTAAATATTGTGGTAAACAATATTTTATGCAGAAAAAACATTCAAATACATTATATGAACTTTTTTGCTCTATTCACTGTTATGAATATGCTTTAGAAAACAAGGAGTAGTCATATGAAATATTATATGATTTGTATATTGAGTATTGCATTATTAGCAATAAGTATTATTGGATCATACAACATCAGATCAATAGATCATAAATTGACTAAAGAACAAGCAATAATAATTATTCTCCAGCAAGAATTTAATTACTTATCATTAACTAATAAACAACTTCGAAAAGATTTATTAATATTACGAAAAGAATTTAAATCAACATCATCATTGATAAAAGTTAAGGTTACGTATTATTGTCCTTGGGCTAAAGGAATTAATTCAGATTCAAATCCAAATCGGACTGCGTTAATGGTTAAGCCTGTATCTGGATATACAATTGCGATATCTAATGATTTATTTGATAAAGGATTATTAGGTAAAAAGGTATATGTTGAAGGTTTTGGAATAGGTCGGCTTGAAGACCGAATGGGAAATAATATAACTGGGGATTGTATTGATATTTGTGTTGGGACTTGTGATCAAGCAATTAAATTAGGAGTAAAACGAAATATTACTATGATTATACTTTAATCTTAAAAATTAGGAGAATATATGGATATTGGAGGATCAAAAATATTCGATAACGATAATTATTACGAATCAAAATATATCGTAATCGGAAAACATCATAAACTTGGATATGGAATTTTATCATATCACATTTATGAATGGCATGCATCATATAATAAGATGATGTTTAATCTAGACAATGGGGATACAATGATAATACCAAAAGAAGAACTTAATAATGTCATTATGGATATTAAAAACGTGTATACCATTAGATTTTAAACCAACTCTGGATAGTTATTTTTAACTATCCGGAATTATTTTTTTTAAATAAATTTAAAACTTGCTAAACAACATAGCCCACAACTTATAAGTAATATTGTAGAAGGTTCTGGTACTGGAGTCACTTCCATTCCCACTTTAGTAATTGTAAATGGGTTATTATTTCTACTATTTGAAATTGTTATATTTCCCCATCCCAAACTTGCAAAATCATCGAGTTGTCCTTCTGTAAACATATACGAATATTTAAAAACACCATCAAAATTAACAATCTCGGATACAAATTCTACTGGTATTATATCACCACCGAGATCCCACATTGTTAAAATTATATCAGCTGTCGTATTATTTGGAGCTGAAAAATCAATAAATAATTCAATAGATTTCCAAAGAAACAAATCAGCATCGTTAACATCTAATATTAATAGTAAATCAGAATCGGTTACTACCGGATTACTATTATGATACCAAAAATCAAAACCAAAATTATAAGTTTCATTTAATAATACGGTTTGAGTCCCTGCATATTCCTCATCATATCTAGTAGCATTCGCAATTCCAAACATTCCAGTTATAAATAATACAATAATTAATAATTTTTTCATAAAATCTTCTCAAAAATTAAAGTTAAAAAATAGGCTACTCAATTAAGAGTAGCCTATCGGTATAACAATAGCCATTAAAAAAGAGAGAAAAATATGGCTATTGAAATTCGGTACATAACTACTAACTACTAACTAGATGCAAAAGTGCCAACTGTTCCAGCCGGTACTCCAATCCATGGAGCAATCGCCCCACCACCATCCATATGACTTTTGAATGTGCTTGGATCACCATCCAGAGGCGATAACCCAGTAAATAAATTAATAACTTTATCTGAGATTCCGTCTTCAGCACTAGTTAATGGAGAACCATCAAAAGAAAAACTTACAGATAACTGGGCAGTATCATTAGCTGTTATATCACTATTAATGGCATCCATTGGAATAACTGTAGGGAATACACCTTGATATATATAACATTCTTCAAGATCTGTAACATCTAATGATGCACTTTGAGATCTAGTTGGTTTTGTTTGTGCTACTGCTATCCAACCTTTATAATTTTCAGGCAAAAATTCATTGCCACCCAATGGAGATACTCCAGTAAATGGATCAATAGCTGATCCCCATTGTTTAATAATATTCAGAATTGGAAGATTTTGATATTCTCTAAATGTTAATGTAAATTCTCGGTTTGTAGTTACTGAAGAAATAAAAGAACTTCCAATTTGGCCTTGTCCTTGAACATCTACTTTATTAATAGTTTGAGAATGTGGTGTGAATGATTCACATGTAGAATGTAACCATTTTGATGCACTATCTTCTACACCTGAAAATAATCGAGATGGTAATCCAACCATGATTTGAAAGTATCCAGAAATATATGGATGATTCTTTCGAAAATGTCCACCAATATCCCGAGTGATACTATCTGGTTGGGCTGCTGATACTCCAGCATTAGCAAATCGAGCAGATAACCTACTAATTAAATCTGTACTCATAATAACTCCTTGTATTCTTTTTTAGATTACCCCAATATATACATTAATTCGTTCAATAACTCGCAATGGTTTTAAAATCAAATATATATTTAATTCTGATCCTTCTTCATCAAAATCAACTGTAATTGTATAACTGGATAATGTATTCAATACTTCTACTGGACCACCAGTACTATATGGTTTCAAAAATTTATCAATTCGCACATATGCTTGATTGACCCAATACTCAGTACCTTTTCGTTGTAATAGATCTTTAACTAATGGTGGAATCATTTTACGAACAAAGCATACAAATTTTGCAGCATGAGCCCGTTTAAGAATGGATAATCTTTTCCATGTGGTATATTGAGTCAAAAAATATTTACCCTCTGGCTCAACAATAGTACAATTTAATTCATCATCACATAGATCTCCACGTTCAGTATGATTTGCTTTATATTCTAATTGAATAGGTTCAGATATTGCTCCTTTTTCTATACCAGCCACTGGTTCAGAAAGAAAATAATTTCCATCTACAGCTAAGTGGCGTTCAATAGCATGATAGACAGGTGTTATATTCATCATTTCCCCAGTATATTGATCCCGAACTTTTCGAAATTGAACATATAGCATACTAGTAAAATTATTCCAAGGAACATTATTTAATCTTGATAGTAAATCTTCTTCATATGAATAGCTATTTCCAGTATCACCAATATGAAAACAATCCTGTCTATAATCTGCTAATTGTCTTCCACCATCCTGAATATCACTATTCCAACCACCTGTTATAACATAATCTGGTGTAAATAATGGATATGTAACTTCTTTTATTTGTTCAACTGATCCATCATAACTTACTAATGATCCATTATATGATTGTTTAACCATTCCAAAAAGTTTATCATCCATATAAAGATTATCAGATGAATCATAAAGAGGAAGAATTCCATTCACATCAGAAGTTCCATCATACCCATTTTGTAATTGAGCACCAAATACAGTTGGAACAATTAATGTACTAGCTACTGGATTTCCTAAACTTAATAATAATGTTATTTGAGATCTAGCTAATTCAGTATTAACATCAGTTCCAATATATAAATCTTGAAGACTTTGACCCGTCACCATCCTAATTAATTCACTTCTCCGATTAATTACATCTTCAATATAATATAAACTTCCACTTGTTAAACTTCTAATTTTCTGACCATTTGGTGTTGTTTTTGTTAATGATACTGTCCAAGGACCTTCAACTCTACGTTCTGTTCCATCTTTTTGAACTTCATATATGGCAATATCCATAAAAAGATATTTATATTTAACATCACCATTGGCATCTACAAACTGTTTTTCTAACATAACATTGCGGACACCTTTAACAATAAAATTATTATAATATTTGCCAGTTCCAACTGCATAAAATTGATAAACTGAATCAAATGGTCCTTCTTCTAATACAGTATCATATGCTATTGATGTAGTTGTAAATTCATATGGAATATATTTATTAGCTTGGGTAGATCCAGAAGTTCCTAAATACTCAGAATCTAATGTATATGTATCTACATCTTTTGCTATAATTTGACGAGCTTCACTAATTGTATCAGCTTCACTATATATCCAATCTCCAATATCAAAACTATCATAAACTGTAGGGTCAATATTAATAATCATATTTGATCCAGAAGTAAATGTAAATTCACTTGATACTCCAATAAGAATGGATGGTGTTAAATTAGATGAAATTGCACAATTTGAAAGTAATGCATCTTCTGGTGCTACCCGAATATATAATCCTTGGTTTGTATATTGCATGGCTTTATCCATACAATAATGAGACATACTTGTTCTATGAAAATCTGGCGCACCAAAAGTAGCAATAAACTCAGATTGTGAGGTTAAAGTTACAATTCTATTGTGTGGTCCTCTATCACAAACACCAACACAAAAAACACTTCGACCCACAGCAGATGTTGGAGCTACATAGCTTAGATCTTCAATATCTACATATACTCCCGGTTCACGACGATCGGTTATCATATTTTACTCCTCGAATTATTTATATAAATAAGTAATTTTTTTTAGAATTTACTTATTTTAATATTAGAGATATGAATAATATTTGTCCATATCACACTATTATTTATATTAAAACATTATATACCATTCAATAACAAGTTGTGAAGATTTTTCTTTCCATTTAGGAGCAAAACAAATACGAGAAAATAATTTAGTAGATGATCCTTGTGTGCAATATAATCCAGCTTCTGAAATTTCTACAGATTCATTAGGATCTAATGATGTTGGTTCTGTATCATCTATTATACAAGTACATTTTACCTGGGTATAATATGTTGATGTATCATAAATTACAGGTTCTAATAAAATATTACCAGCTCCAATTGGTTTAACAGCATCTTCAATTCCACTAGGTTCTGTTAAATATGTTCCTGTTCCTAAATCAATAGCATTTCCTAAATGTAAATCTGTTACTACTGGTTCTGTAATTGTAACTATGCCCCCATCAACTGTTGCCCCATTTTTTCCTACGGCAAAATGACTAAGTGTGTGATCATATAATAGTGGTCTTGTTCCACCATTATAATCAGCAATACCAAATAGTTTTTGAGCAGCGAATTCACGGCCTTGGGCTACAATTAAATTTTTACCATCAAATATTGGAATTGGATTGTTGTTCATAAATATACGAACCCAACCCCGCATACCATTTTCTTTTCTCAACGATTCGAAAATCTGATATTCTTCTTTATGAAATATTTTTGACATATAGTCCCTCTCTATTATTAAATTAATCAACAATATAAATTTGATAAGCATCAAAAATATTTAATATAGTTGATTTAGTATATATTATATTATTATTAGTATTACTGTCTTGCATATTAATATCATCTAATCGATTCAAATATACATATAATCCAGAAATTAAATCTACTAATGATAATGTACTTGAACCTCGATATAAACTATTATATGTAATCAACTCATCAAAAATATTTAATAACATTACATGTTGATATTTTGTTATTAAATTCAACCGTTCCGTTATATCAAAAAAATATTTATATATATTAGTAACTTGATAATTTATATTTTCAATAGTATTTAAATTATCAATTGTATTATAATGTATTATTGCATTATACTGATCAATAATTGAATATGCGTCTATATTTGATAATTGCATTGCAAATTTATAAATTGTTTTCGGAGTAACTAAATCAAATTTACTTTTAATTTTAAGATATTGAATTTGTTGTGTAATAAGTTCTGTATGAAAAGGTTTAAAATTACTTAAAATCAAATATGACTTAGTTTCTTTTGGATCTATTATTATTTGTGGTAAAAAATTAATAATATATTCATAATATTTAATATACATATTATCTGGTTGGATGTATGAATATAATACAAAAGAATTTAATAATTCATTTAATATTTGAGAGTATTCAGATTTAATAAAATTCGGATTTATATTATTAAATCTATTAATTAAATAATCTCGAATATTGGAATTAATATTATTTCCCATATCGTCTGCAGTGGTTTCTGAAGTGATATATGTATAATTAAAAAATAAAGTAATATGTTCATTAAAAAATGTTAATGCATCTACTGAATTGTCTAATTCATTATATTCATTAAATAACTCATCAATATCTTGTAATGTATATGGATTAAAAACAGGTAATAAAATATTAATTTTATTTAATTCATAAGCAGGCCAAACACCATCATATAATTTTAAAATAACATAAAACCAAATATAAATTAATTGATTTATTGATGCACTATATGATCCATCTGAAAAATAAATAGTTAATTGGTTATTTCCATATTGCTTCATAAATGTAGCAACAATTAAATTTAAAAATTCATTTATTTCTTGAATAAAAGAATATTTTAATAATAATAAATTTGATTTTAATGGCAATACAATTTCATGATTATTTTTATAATTTGTTAATTGAGATTCAGATACTAATGTTGATGGTACTTCATTATATATTTGTGAATATGGAATAGTATCATGAAAATCTGGATCACCAATAATCATATATGGTTTGCAAACCCATGTATTAGATGATTCATCATAATCAATATATAATTCATAAAAATCAAAATTATCTGAAAATACTTTAGATACTTTTTTAAAAAAATCAATCGATCCTTTATATCTAAAAAAATTAGATAATGCTTGTAAAAAAACAATTTGATCGCTAATTAATAATTTATTTAAAACTTCTTCAGGAACTCCTAATTGAATTAATAATGTTTGAGTAACTTCTATAGGAACTAAATTATTTTCATATAATGATTTAAATTGACTAGGATTAGTATTATATAAATGATTCATTAAATCATTTTTAATGTGTTCAATAATAGCGCTGTAAAATTTGTTATCTTTATATGGTGTATAATTTTTAATATATTCATCGAAGTATGTAATAATGTTTTCAGAGATTGTCATAAATGCTCCTATGTTAAATCCAATGAATATTTGATTGTTTGTTCAAAAGTATTAGTTATATTATTTAAATCTTCAAAATAATAAGTTTCAATTGTGTTTGTTAATAAATCAAAATACTCATAATAATGAGGATCATTATTTAAATTACAAGGAAGATCTATTCCTGTAATTGATTTAAATCCATATGGAGTTTTATATCGATTTAATTCATTATATTTAGATTTAATTTCCCATATGTTATTATTCAATACAAATGGAATCTTATTATCAATATAATATATATCTAAATTTGTACTATATAATAATTTTAACTCTTTTAAAATAATATCCAATTGTGATAACTTTTTTATTTTTTCTTGATATTCTAAATATTCAATATTTTGATTAATAGATAAATCAAATATGTAATCATTATAAATATTTAAATTCTGAAGCGTTTCTCGAGGAGCATAATTTAAAATTAACTTAAACCAATGTACATTGGGATCAGCGTGAATATTATAAGAAACAGTACTAATTCCTGTTACTTTAAATATTTCTTCAGATTTAGTATGTGGTGGATAAAATCTTAATAAATCATTTATTTTTGGGGTTTTAATAGTATTAACAGTAATTGACGTTTCTCCAGTTAACACATCTCCAGCATTACTAGTATCATTTTGAGATGTGTTTAATATTGATGATATCGAATATAATGGAGTTAATCTAAAAATATCAAAATATAAATTATTATTATCAAATGTAGAAAATAATTCTTCTTGGTATGGACTAACTAAATCATTAATATTATAATATTCTACAAATATGCTAGTTCTTTTAATTTGAGAATAATAATTAATTAACCTTAAATATTCTTGATCAATATCATGAATTAAATTTGGTTCATACAAAACATTGACATAATCCATTCTTATCTCCATTAATTAAGGATTAATTATTAATTTATGATTTTTTTTATTTATTGTCAATACAACACTAACTGATTGACTAACTGAAAATAAAACATCATCATTATAAATCTCAAATTTAGAAACTGTAATTGGAATATTTAAATCAACTGATACAATATTAATAATTCTTTTAATTTCATTATTTACTAATGTTTGTTGAATACTTGTATCTTTGACTTGAATATATTCTTTTAATTTACTATAAAAAGTTGGATCAAAAGGATATGCTCCTCGTTGAACTAATAAATATGTTTTAATATATTCTATTACTAAATCATAATAAGTAGTTATTGGTTTAAAATCCCCATATGCTGACGATGCCCAATTATAATCTAAAACAAAATCATAAGTGACCTCTTTTGTCTTTTTATAATATTCATTAACTAAATATTGAATTGGATATGGCAATGATGATAATAAATATTCTTCTTTTTTAGTTCTAATTGAAAATGGTAATTGTTGTTGAATCGACATCGGTAATTCCGAAATGACTATAATAGGGTCGTTTTCCAAAACAAACCTCCATTGCATGCCTACTTTTTAGATTGTTTATTACTATGTTTCTGGCGTTCGATTTCCATTCGCTTATACTCTTCCTTCTTTTCTTTAACTTGTGCTAAAATGATATCAGAGAATAACGGATAGGGCATATTTAAAATATCAGAAATACTTCCACTATTATCAAACAACTGTTGATAAAAAATAAAAATATCAATAAAATTCTTATATGCATCAGACGCTCTATTTTCAATCAAGTAGGCTCTTGCGAAACAACGATGTTTCCAAATTTACAAAATGTTTATTTATTTTTCCACATTTATCACATTTGAATTCTTTATAATATTTCGGAGCATATTTATTAAAATGTTCTTCATATTGTTTAAAAAATTGTTGAGCTACATTATTTGGAATATATTGTTTTAGTGATAATAAAATTTCATTAATATTTGAAGTTTCTGTCGGTTCAAATACATTACTTACACTTTCAATTTTAACACTTTTTATTAATAATCCCATATTCAAAGTTTGATCGAATAATGATTTAATATTTTCTAAATTATATTGAATCTGATCTGTTGGGACTAAAGCTAATAAATTATTATTATCTTGTATAGTTGGCAATTTTGTATAAAATGTATATATAACAGTATCGTTAGTAATTTGAATTGGATAGATATATTGATTAAATGGAATAATATTATCTTCTTTATCTTTTTTATCCCATAATGTATATGTGTCTTCATGAATCAATTCAGATACTTCAATATCAATTTTCATTTCATGTTCACAAGAACATTGTACTTCTTCACCTTCAGCAAAGATTTCGTATGTTGATTTTAATAATGCCCAAATAATAGATAATTTATCAATATTGCTTATATTTGAACATAAACTATTTATATCAATCGGACCATTATGATCTTTAATTTCTAAATGTTTAACCAACAATTTAATTAATTCGCGGTCATAACCAGTCGGACTAATTAATGTTGTTCGTAATGCTAAGTCATCACCAACAACTAATGGTGTGACATAAACTGTTTGTTGAACAATTGGTAATATCGTCTCAGTCTTTTTAATCGACGATATTGACTGCACCACATCTAAAAATGGTGTTATTGATGTCATAATTATTCCCTCTTTGTGCTTAATAATTATTATTATTATAAAAAATTTGGGGCATTAATATTTTAAAAATTAAAGGGAGACAGTCTTTAATTAATCAAAACAAAACACCCCAAAACCGTATTATTATATTTTCCAAAGACCAAAGACTAACAATTAAATATAACTATCTATATTATTTACCTGAAGACAACCAATACCATCGGACCGAACAACTTCAACCATTGTCCGAGATTTAACAAAGCTACGAGTTTGACCATTAGTAGTTTCATTAATAATATATAGTGGTTGATAAATTAGATCTACAATACTTGCATGTTCTAAAGAATTAGGAGCAGCTTTAGTAGAAAGATATATTTTATTATTATCCATAGTTACGCTTTCAAGAATTTTCAATTTAGAAAAACTTGCAACTTGGCCATTAAATCCAACTCCACCTTCACGATCTGGTAATGAAATAACAAATTCTTGAAGTGAACGCAATAGTGCCGTAGTCTTCAATCCAGCTATCAGATACTTTGGATACATTCCATAATTTTTATGAACAACACCCATCAATTCAGAAATATAAGGAATAACACTTTTAAGAACATCAACAGCAGTAGACGGTCTAAAAGATGATCCAGTAGCAGCAAAGTCATCTAAATCAATAGTGCGTTTTGCACCAAAACTATCAATTTCACCTTCGGCAGCTTTAAGAAAATAAGAAATATCATAATCTTTATTTAAAAGAATCTGACGTTTAATTCCAGATGAAATAGTTTGAATGAGATCCACTTTATAAATAGACTTAAAATCTTGAATTTCTTCTGGTTCTAATTCTATATAAAAATCATTATTAGGATCAATTGTTAGATCTGTAGCTTCATTAGACATATATACTTTTGTTCTTCCATTCATGCTTCCTTTAGCAATAAGACGCAAAGTAAAAGTAGCTAAGTCAGCAGTAAATGAAGATGTAGAAGCTTCATCAAATAATACATTTAAAATTATTGTTCCATCACTATAATTTACATTACCAGTTACTTTAACAGTAACTATTTCACCATCATCTGCTGTAAATGTTATTTCTCTAGAAATTTGATTTCTATTATCTGGTCTAAAAGAAATATCCAAAACATGATCTATTGTTGCTGGAGCTGGAGTAGTTTCAGTAATATTCAGACTAGTAAGTAATGTATACCGACGATTCATTTTAACATTATCAGGATTTAATCCCAATATTGTAAATACATTTGCACTTGATCCAGGAGTAACATCAACTGTTACTTCACTAGCTCTTATTAACGCTGTTGCAGTAGGTACATTGTCCGCCCGAGTTTCAGTAGTTCCATCATAACTTTTTGTTATTGCATGAAGTCTCATTTTCGGAATAGTTATTTGTGGTGAACTAACCGGATATATATTACACAACTGAGAAACCAGAGCTTCTTGATAAATATCAACCAACACTGGAAAACTGGATACTACCCAACCTTTTGCAAAAGTACCGGCACTAACATTGGCACCTTCAGTTAAAATCATTTCCCGTTGTCTATTCAGCATATGCATAACACCAGCTTTAGAGTCTGAATCTATACCGTCAACAATGGATTCTAAGTATGCGTGAAACATACTATCACTATTAAACAGTTTAACAACATCTGTGGGAGAAGAAAAATCTTGTTTGTTGTCATTCAAAAAAAGTTCGTAATTTTCAAAAATAGTTGTACTCATGTTATTACACCTCTCAAATGTTATATAAAATATAATATAAATATATTATTGTTAATTTATTAAATTCGGAATATAATATCTTTAGAAATCATTTTCCGAAAACTTTCTTGAATTAATTGATCCAAAAATACAGAGGTTCCTGTATTTTTATCAATATGAATATTGTCTACTTCTAATACTCCTATTTCGACACCTTCATGAATTAATATATTATCTTCTTTAAAAATAAAATTATCTTGTTCAGGCAAAAATTCAATAATTTTTGAATTTGCATGAGATGGATTAGAAACAACATCATAACTAACAGCATGAATTGGAGTTGCTACTTCTAAAATTCCTTTAGCCACTGGCTTAATACTTCCTAATGCTCTTAATGAAAAACCAACATCAATTTTATCATCCATAATTAATTTTGCTAAATCAGGACCTTTAAAACTTGATAATGTTGTTAACTCCCCAATAATAAAATTATTTTTAAACTTAATATCATCAATTTTTGCACAACAATTATTATAATCAATTATAGAAGCTCTACGTTTTAATTCATCAACAGTACCACTCATAGGATGATTCAATTCAGATAATAATGAATTACTTTTAGCTTTTGCTTGTAATTGATTTACAATGGATTCACAAATATGTTGTGAATATCTTCTTTTGTTTTTATTTACTACATCTGCTTCTTGTAATTTTGTTCTAAATTTAACTTTTCGTTCACCCGTTTCCGTTTTAGATTCATTCAATATTTGTAATTGATCATTTGAAACGATGTTAACTTCTTCAAAAATAAAATTATATTCTGGCTGATTATCTATAATCGTCATAAAACATCCTCCTTGACATTTTTAATATTACCTTGATATTTTTCAATTAGATTAGTTATAACTACTAAAATAGTATTATATGATAATCCAGACATATTATTTAAAAAAAATTGAAGTTCAGTATTATCCATATTTGATTTGACTAAATGTTCATTTAATTCATTTAAAGTGTTAAACAAATATAATATTTTGATCGGCTGCAATTCAGTATCATCCGACTGCTCTTGTTCTTGTTCAAATAGTAAATTTTCAAGCATGGCCTACTCCTCTATTAATACCCCTGACTAGATCCAGACGCACTCTTCTTAGCAGTTATTTCAGCTTGATATATTAAAGCTGATTCTTTAAATTTAACCCAATCAATTTGTTGAATGTATTGTTCGAGAAAATAAAAAGGATCTGTTGGAATATCCATATTCTGAAATGTCGTAACAATATTACCAACTGAACCTAATGTACTTTCAATTAATTGAACCATCAATATTATTGGCGGCAATAATGAAATTTGAATATGTTTCGTTGGATTGATGTTTATAGCATCAGAAGATATTGCAATTTTAGATATAATACTATTAATACAATTAATGTCATTCTCCTGCATATCAATAATTTCTGTAGCGAAACTAACATTAACATGCATTAATTGTTCTCTTAATTCTACAGAATCTTGATAACCCAAATATACAGCTGGTATACCACTTAATGAAATTAATTCTTGTCTTAAATCTTGTAAATCTTGAACTTTAATAGTTGGATCGCCCATTTGCTGAATATCAACATTAACAGGTGTTCTATCATTTTGTTGAATGACAAACATGTCTTTAAAGTCACTTAATATATTAGCCATACTTTTAAAACTACCCAAGTCATTGATAGTAACTCTAGTATTATATAATTCTCGTTTTAATCGATTTACCATTTGACCGGTCATCCGAGAAGATCCAGTATCAATAGTCCACTTTCGAATTGCTGCAGACCTAGATAATTTAGAAATTGCATTTGCCAATTGAGTTAACATATACAATTTACCAACAAAAACTAAAGGATCTATAACAGATCTAGAAAATGGAGAATATTCAACTGATCCATGACTTTTAAAATGAACCATATCGGATACTGAAATGAATCTAACATTTAATTTTTTATATTTGTGTTTATTCTTTAAATCTAAATCTTGTTCAATAAAAAATCGTTTAATTAATTTTAGAGATTCTTCATCCAATGAATCAACTAATGCTGCATCTTTATTACTAGTTGTAAAAATCTTTTTGGTAATAAAATAAACTAATTTATCAATTATTTTTTCAGATTGTGATTCTCCAGTAAATGACATATTGGTAATTTTTTGAACCATTGAATTAATATTCATAGTTGATGAATTATTAGTTAATACTTCCAAATATCCCACACATGTTCCATATTTAGTATTTAAAATAATAATATTATGGGGTTTATGGTATCGTAATAAAATATCATCAATTTTAATAACTTCATCAGGTCCTTCATTTTCATCGTCTTCATCAGGAACTTCAGTTTCCATTATACTTATTTCTGGAACAGAATCGTCTACAGCTACCAAATATTCACTAGCTTCTCGCAAATAATAATCAATATTTTTAGTACTTACTTTGGGAATAGATTCTACAAATTCAGTTAACAATATTCCATTATTTTTAAAATTTAAATTCTCTGTTCGTTTTTTAATATTTAAAATTTCAACAAAAAAATCACCATATGTTAATTTATTAGGTAAAATAATATTCTTTAATTTTTCTTCGAGTTTAAATTGATCAACAATGGTCGAACAAAGTTTTTTAGATTTTTCTATTTTTACTTTATCTGATGTATTCTTTAAATCTTTATAAATAAATGATTTTGATGTTAATGGGTTTTTAGACATAATATTTGATATATAAACAGATATCATTCGTTTTACTAATGGTACTGAATGAAACATTTCATCATATATATTATATCTTGATAATCGATCTTGTGGAATAGCAATATTGTTAAAAATAGAATTCATTTCATTAGAATTATTATCATAAAATGAAGATAGTAATTCTCCACTTAATTGGTCACTATTTTGATCTTGCTCGGCAGTTTGATTCTTATTCAATGATGTTGTTAAATTATCAATTTTAGTATTTATATCGTCTAATGACTTGTCCCCAAATATATTCATATGAAGTTACCTATTTCGTTTTAGCTTGAAGTTGATTAGTAATATATAATATTAAACTATCAATTGAAAAATAAATTAATAATTCTTTTATAATTGTTGGTGACAAATAGTCATGAATAATATTCTTAGTAGTATTATTTAAAAGATCTGCATATTCTTGATTGAATTGTTTAAATGAATTAGTCTGAGAATTTTCTTCCAAATCAAACGATTTTCTTAATTTTTTCATAGCACTATCTACATAAAAAATATAATAATCATCAATAAGCATATCCAATACTTTCAGACAAATCAAAAAATTAGACTTTATAATTCTTGATTTCCGATTTGAATATTCATTCGTAAAAATAAGTATTATTATTATTATTATTAAAATAAATGTTGCAGTTATGAAATATTGATTCATATCCTCTCTCTTCTTTTTAGATTTTTAATTTAAATATCAATCAAATCAGCTTTATTGTTTTCCGGCTTTGCGTCTTCAACAAACAATGCTGATATGGTTTCAGATATTCCATTATTTTCAAGAAACAAATTCTTCTGTATTTCAGCTTCTAAGTTTTCCATAAACAAATTAATTCCACGAGTAACTCCAGTATCAACTACTTCATTAACCAAGTTGGTGAATCTTTTCATGATTAAACTCCTTATATTAATATTTTAATTTTCTACGTATGTTTCTATTTAACAGGACAATTCCTGCAATTATATTATAACTATAAATGCTAGTACGCCCCCCGTTGAGCTGGAGAGCTATACTTTTCAAAAAAGATGAAATCGAAATGCTAGTACGCCCCCCGTTGAGCTGGAGAGCTATACTTTTCAAAAAAGATGAAATTTGAAAATATAGTGATAAATAATTTATAGTCCATACGTTATTTTTATATTCGATTTTTAATAAACAGTGACAACTTTTTATAAATTAAAAGGGTATGCCAATTGATCCTGTGGAATAGAATTCATGTTATCGGCATAATAATTCCCCACTTAATTGGTCACTATTTGATTCTTATTCAATGATGTTGTTAAATTATCAATTTTAGTATTTATATCATCTAAAAATGCGTCTCCAAATATATTCACAAAACCGCTGAGATTTTAGCTCAACGAACGAATATTTAAATATTATTAAGTAATATAACTAAATTACACACATTCCGCTATTGTTTAATATTTTGGTACAATATTTTTGTTTAATTTTGCATAATTGAACAGTATTAATTACTTTATGCCCAAGCTCATAATATTGCACAGTTGCAGTTCCTTTCGAACAACGAATTATATCACCACGACGAAATGTCATCTTCTTTTCACTTTGTTTCATAACTCTTCCACCAGGTTTAGCAATAATCTGAACTTTATTTAATGCATTTTTAGATATTAATTTTTGTTTTAATTCTACTAAACTACACTTGTTCTTAGCTTGCCCAGATCGACGATTACGATTCCACGCAAACGCTTTTCTAGGATTTTTAAAACCATCAATATAATATTTTCGATCTTCATATCGTTGTACCCAATTACGAACATGTCTTCTATACTGTTTAAAATTGATAGTTACATCTTCATCCGACCATTGAGTATATTGTCTAAGCTCTTCCATAAAGCCATTCGAATCACATATTGCTATTACACTAGCATCGTTTGCATGGGTCTTTTCTAATCCCCATTGCTTCCGGACAGCATTTGTAATATATCCATATGTATCTTGCGTTGGTATAATACTTTCATATTCAGCAAACATATGCTTCATACATGAATTCAATACACCAGCATCACGATATTTATTGACTGATCCTGATTTAGTAGGACATACTATTTTACAAGCGTGAACTTTTTTATGACATTCCGAACAAAGTAATATTAAATTAAGTGGACTGTCTGATCCTCCATTTGATTTCCAAACTATATGGTGTACTTCGTTTGGTAATCGACCAATATACTGTTTACATATCTGACATTGATAATTATCTCGATTTCGAACATATAGTTTAGTATTCTCGAAACCATATTGTGTACCTTTTGCATATTGCCAATTACGAATATTCGGTTTAATTATCTTATGCAAATCAAACTTATTATATTCAACATGTAACTTACTTTGATCTAATGGTATTCTATCAAAAATCCAACCTAATAGATTGCTGTGTGAATTAATCAAATGCCAATGTGTCGGTTGAAATTTGTGCTTGCGTCGATTCTTCCAAATTGGATGTTTAAATTTAGCCACCTTGAATTTGCGTTTATTATTCTTTCTATGATTGCCCCGTCGATTATTTCTATACATTCGACGAGTATCTAACCCGTCTTTAACATCTGATGTTCTAGTTTCAAGTTCGCCTGAAAACAACTTTATAACTTTGTTACTATATATCTTGTAAACACAATAACCGATATGTTTGTATCCAGGATCTATTCCGACTCTGAATTCGCAATCGATTGTTTTTGACTTATCAAACTTCTTGAATATTTGTACTAATATAGGCTGACCTGACTTGAGTCCGCCTTTTAAAACTTTGGCTTTGCCACGTTTTAATAATCGTCTGATCATGTCACACTTGCGTGTGGGATGACCAATATTGTTGCGTGAATCTACTACAAATACGATCATGTATCTCCTTAAAAAATCTCATGATAGAGATTAACTTAAAAAGTTAGATTGGTCTCCCTCGACTTGATTAAATGTAATATCGACTTTCGTTACCTACTTTGTCGACAATGAGGACTAGGTACTTAATATTAAATAATAATATTAAGCACCGACACCTCCAGAGCCTGGAACTGGGAATGGCATTCTAGGGTGAACATTTAATCAATACGTCTGTCGCGGCCCTAATCCATTAGACTTAGGTATTGGTAATTATTTCGCCGCATAAATTAAAAGGGTTGTCCGGGTTAATGATCGGCACATCAAGTTCAGTTAAAAAATCATCTGAAACACAAGAAATACTTAAATCCCGCAAAGTATCAATTTCTTCTTTTAATTTCTTAGAATTTGAATTAAGATCTTTAATATCTTTTATATATGCATTTAAATTATCATATATTTTTAAATTTCGTTTACAAAATAACATAAATTTAGAACGACCTTTCGAACTATTTTTCGATTTAGTTATTTTAAATTCCATAGGAATCAATTCAGTTATTAATTGTTCTTTATATTTTAATAATTGAGGTGATAACTGAGTATTATTATCATCTAAATATTGTTCATTAGAAAAACAATCTCGCTGAACACAATCATCAAATATATCCTTAATTGAATCCATCATACGCAACATAATAACAATATCACTATATCTAATTTTTAAATATGAATCACCAACATCACTATTGCTTTGGGCATATTGCATATTAGTTTCAGCACTTCTATTATTTTGAGTTGCAGTAATTATTGGAATACTAAACAATCTACTAACTGTTCTTAACTCTTGAGTAATAGTTCCTTGATCTTTATATGTATCATTTGTTTTATTATGGCTGGGTGTCATAACATCAATATAATCATTTAATACTAATTTAACAGTTAATTGATTTTCAGTATTTAACTTTAATATGAAATTTGATAAATCAGCTCCTGAGAATACATTTTCTTCAGCATGTTTAATTACCAATGTTACATGTTTTCCTGTTTTTTTATAAATAGCATTATTAATAGTATCATTCATTAATTTAATGAATTTGGTTTTTAACATATTATCTGAATCGATACTTGATAATGATTCGTTAGCTTGTTTATATAAATATTTTATAATGGTTGCATCATAATTACCAAAAATACTTAATACTCGTTTTAATAGAATTTTAATATCATCTTCCAATGTTACCATTAATATAGCATCACCATCTTCAAAATTATTAATATTTTGTTCAATAATATTATTTCCAAAATTCACTAATAATAATGATTTGCCATGATTACTTGGTGCTGATAAAGTTATAACCGTAGATGATTCAATACCACCTAAAATATTATCAAATAAATAATAACCAGTAATAAATGATGAAAATTGTTCTTTTAAATATTCAACCATTTCAATAGCTAATTCTTCTACTGACTCTGGGGAATCAATAATGAAATAATCTTTACTACCATTTAAATTGTTTAATGATTCTAATTTATTTAATGATGCATATAATTTAGTAATTGTATCCTTATATAATTTAACTGCTTCAAAAGCTGTTGTATTATTTGATTGGCTATAATTAATAAAATCATCAAAACTATTTAAATCATTTGATATTGATATAACTTCTGAATATATATTAATGTTTTGAATAATTTCAGACATCATTGATTTAAATTCTTGTTTGTTTAAATCGTTAGTATTTTGAATATTGTTAATTATAAAATTTTGGATATATAAGTCGATATTTGGTAAATGAGTTAATATATTATTTTTATTTAGGACAGTTGATCCTGCGGCGATATTTAGAACCGTCTTACAGGTGGTAATTAGTTTTAGAATATTTTGATTATTAGAAAGATTAATTTGGGTTTTCTTTATATCTTGTTCCAAATTTAATAAGAATATTTGAACTTCTTGATATGGATCTTCAGTAATACCTGAGTCAAATTGATACAAACAAGATAACATTATATTAGAAAATAAATTATCTGTAACAATATTTAAACTTAATGAATCAATTAATTTATTAGTCAAATTCCGACTCCTTTTTTAATTATATTTACTACAGCAAAAATAATAATATATCTATATTATTTCTATTTAACAATTGACATCATTAAACTAAATAATATGCTAAAATATCGTTAAAAATAGATTTAGTTACAGATCCTTTAAAAATATTTTTTAACATCTGACTAATATACTCTTGATTGGTTTTATTACTTGATACCCCAGCTAAAACAAAATCAATTGAACTTTGGTTATATCGAAATTCAATATAATATGGATAATAATCAATTTGTACCACATCTGTTGATAATGGATTAAAATCAAAAATAATCAATGTATTCATAATTATATATTGACTAGGATCAATCAAAATACCATTAACATAAACATTATAAACTTTCAATGTATCAATTTTATAAACTGTATTGAAGTAATTAATTCCAGATTCTGGAGAGTGTATAAGTATCTCTCCAATAATTTGAGATTTGACTTCTAAAATTTCAGTCATAGTTTGATCAATATCGGTTTTAAATGTTTCAAAAACATTTAAAGCGTGTTTATCAAAAAACAATTTAAAGGTCCATTTAATTAAATTAATATTTTGAAACCAATTAAAATCCTTGGGTAGCAACATATCATCTTTTAAAAATTGTGATATGTTTTCTAAAAAATCGGTAATTATAAAATCATTAAAATGTAAACTCTCAATAAACTCTTCTATTATATCCTTTACAAAATAAAATATAATTAAATTTCCAATATTGTTGTCGTTATAAAATGATAGTATTTTATCAGTATCTATATACTCTTGAATATAAGTATGAAAGCCCATAGATATTAAGTTATCAATAATTCGAGAAATATCACTATTTATAAAATTTTGTTGAACTATTAAATTCATTTCTGAATCTGGTAAAATTGAATCATCTATAAATGATGCCATAATTTTAGATAATATATTTAAATAAGTTAATGGAAAATCTTTATATACATAGCTTAAATTTAAATATCTTTGAATATTGTATTTTTGAATATTATCTTTATATGTAGTAAATACTTCATCATCATTAAAAATATAATTGACATTAGCTCTACTAATTTCATAATCATTAATAAATTGAGTGTTATTAATTGTTAAATCAACATACATAAAATAACTTAAATAATTTTGGAGGTATGATAAAATTGTAGTGCTTATAATTTGTTTTCCATCTGCATGTTCTGCGGCAAAATTGGTGAATGTGGTTATCAGTTTTGGTAATATATCATCTTTTATATAATTTTGAATCTTTGTAATAATAGCGTCAGCAGGTTTTAACATTTTAAAAATATAATTTGATATGAATTTTGCTAAATAATTACTAAGCTCAGTATCATAAGTATTAATAAAATTAGTAAAATCAGATACTAAATCTGCCGTAGAATTAACTAAAAAATAAGAATTAAAATCGGTTGAGAATGTATTATTATAAAAAAAAATAGAATTCATTAAATTCATTAAAATTATATTTTCAATAATATTACAATTTAATGATGGTTCAGATCCTAAAACATTATAAAAATAATTAGAATTTGCTATATACTTCTGATGCAACCATACTTTTGAAGAATCAATATAATCAAAATCAAAATATAATTTTTGATATTTAATATTAAATATTAATTCTTCAGGATTATTAGAATACTTATCTAATTGAGTTTTTAAAAACAATAAATTATCATTAATATTATTCTTTAATGCAATATTATCAACTATCATATTATTTCTAATTTTAACTATATTGAATTGATAATCATATTCATTAGTTGATGGATTTATATTATATAATTTAAAAATGCCTTTATATCCATTAGGAAAAATAGGAAACTGTTGTAATAATTTATCAAAATCAATTGGAAAATATTCATGATTTATTAACTTATTATATAAATAATCAACATCTTCAACAATGATATTATTAATATAATCACAATTAAATTGACCCTTTAAATAAATAGATAAATCATTAGAAAGTACAGACATATATTTCTCCTTTTAAATTACACAAAAAATACCATATTTGGGTCAGTATTAGTTTTTTGAGATTCATCCATAATATTTGATGTTTGTTCTTGAGATGAAATATTAACTGATGCTTCCGCTGTACCAGTAACAGGAGCGTTAGCTAATGATGATGGTTCTTCTTTATTTTTGTTTGAAGCAGATGCTATAAAATTTGATTTTGTTCCAGATACTTTAAAATCACATTCTCGAGCAACTCCTGGCCTAGGATATAAAGATCCCATAAAAGAATCAATAGTATTGACACTTATTCTATCAAATGTTGGAATTGAATCTCCAAATTGATCGGAATTATTATAAATATCAGCCGGAACATTAGTTGCTTTGTCAATATTCATATGTGAAAATCCTTCTACTAAATTTGAAAATTGAATGTTTACATCAATTGTTAATGGTTGTCTATAAATATTAAATGAACTATTTGCTCCTCCTCTTCGTAAAGTAATATCACTAATTTGTCCTAACGGAATAGTAGCTAATCCATATCCTTGAATTGTACAAAATAATGGGCGACCATATGATACTCCATCATTTGATCCTGGAGTAGTTAATAATAATAAATACATTAATGGTTTAATAATAAATTCTTTAACTGCTGATGGGTGACCATATGGAGATACTAATTTTAAAGTAGTTGTAAAATTAGGAGTGAATGTTGAATCTGACCAAATTCCAGGTAATGAAATTTTATGACCAGCTCCAACAACATCTGCTAATAATGTAACACTATTTTTTAATAATCCTGTTATTTTATCATTCCCAACAGTGGGAATAAATGAATTAATAGTTTCAGACGCAAATGTTGTTATATCATCTGAAGCTTTTGAATCTAATGATGATAAGATATCTTGAAAATTCTGCATAGCTCCAGATGCTTTATTCACGCCAGATTGAAAGAAATTAGGTTTTGTTTTATTAGAAAATGAATCCGCGGCCATAGTATCATCTGTACCATATAATCTTAATCCATAAACACCAGGTAATCCATAATAATCACACAAATTATAATAATCAGTTTCATAATTAATTTGAGGCAAATATCCTTTAAGACCGTTTTCGGGATTATTAAAATTAATTTTATATGAACAAGGAATAAGATCAATAATGTTCATTTTTGATGTGAAAAACTTATACATTTGTTGCCCTGGATCAATTGATTCTGGGAAAGCACAAGGTCTGCCAATATTAGCAATATCTGATAAATCGGTATCAATCTTATTAATCTTTATACTTGAATGATATCTACTTGATACTGTTTCAACAATTGATGATACTCCTTGTTTTACTTGATCTTTAATTTGCATATATTATGTTCCTTATTATGACTAAATTGTAATTAAATCATTATGCAAAGCATTTGTTAAAATATTAGAATTAAAAACATTCATAGATGTTGAAAATAGATCATCAATTAATTTGTCTAATATTGGATCTATTTTAATATCTAATCCATCAGTTATATTATTTTGAGGAATAGACATATTAATAACCGGTTGTATTGTTGATGCTTGTTGTTTCTGTTGCGGTTGTGATTGCTGTGGTATTACTTCTATTTGAACAGGTTTTTCATTTAACTCAGATTTATTTTGAATACTATGTTTGTAAGAAACTAAATCATTTACTTTTTCAAGTGAGTATCCTGTATTTGATGGGTTATTAATAATTATACCTTTTTTTTCAATATTTATTCCATCAGTAACAATATTAGTATTTTTTATAGTTTTTCTATCAATATATGTTTTAGTTATATTGTTAGTAATATTAATATTATTATCTTCATCTTCTAACATTTTTTTTATATCTTCTATATGATTTGATGATTTTATACGTTGATCTAATATAGATTTATTATTACTAATTACAGCTTTCTTAGTGGTTACTTGTTCTTTAATATCCAATATCTGAGCGTTTCCACTAAGTTCAGCTTTCTTATTATCAATAGCTTTCTTAGTGGTTACTTGTTCTTTAATATCCAATATCTGAGCGTTTCCACTAAGTTCAGCTTTCTTATTATCAATAGCTTTCTTAGTGGTTACTTGTTCTTTAATATCCAATATCTGAGCGTTT
>Ga0190310_1000033_pt1 | contig 50731 bp, 67 predicted proteins | sample 48700778_MG_FD_165059 | JGI IMG/M metagenome (GOLD analysis project Ga0190310, IMG submission 165059) | Hydrothermal vent sediment bacterial communities from Southern Trench, Guaymas Basin, Mexico - 4870-07-7-8_MG | ecosystem: Environmental > Aquatic > Marine > Hydrothermal vents > Sediment ... | reverse complement strand
GTGGCTTGCCGAAGTGGCTGAAAAATCCGAGGAGGGCGGAGTAGGTGCTGCTTGAAGTCATCCTCGAAGCCGATGTTAATTGTCCACGTTGTGCTAAGCTGGAGCCGTTGCTAAGAAGGATATGTGATGAGCTAAATATTTCATTTACAGTAAAGTATGTTGGTAATAGAGCCGTTGCAGCACATGAAGACAGTATTGTATCCCATACATTCTCTCCGGAGTGGGTTGAACGCTATGGTTTGTCCGAGCATAAGAGGAAGTTGAAGAAGATTATGCCGGTTCTAATATATTTGCAACGTATAGGGGCACAAACCACTCCTAATGTTATTATTCGTTGGCATGATGGGATACGTATGAAGGAAATAGTTATTCGTGGTTTTGACCCGAATTCCGAATACGCTAAATCCTATATCTCGAACCTATATTCTCTACTCAAAACTCTTCGAAAGGTGGTGTATAGGAGATGAGGAAGAACCGTTATTCTTGGAGGGATTTAATTGGGGAACCTCCTCTTTGTGAAGGAGGTAGGCTTGCAAGTATTGTATTTTGTTGTGACCCGAGAAAGAAGCATTGTCAAATACTTGAGGAAGCACTTAAACTACTTGGTATAACCGTTGATGACTTCGTTAAGGTTATGTTGAAGCATAGTAAGCCTATTCAAGAGAAGGATGGTACTTGTTATGGTGACCTAGCATTCTGTCCATCAATGGAGAAGTCATCTAAGGACCGTGACTATGCCTTGATGAGGCTCAATTGGTCTCTATCTAGGTATCTAAGGTATAAGTTTAGTATACTAAAGGACCTTATACCAGAGGATAAGCTTGACTATGCATTCAATACCCGGGTCTTAAGACAGTATGCTGTAGAGCTTCTTGACCTTGAAACAAGGAAAGTGTATAAAGCCTTTGCTCTCGGAAACTTGAAGACCGGCACGCTTATGTTGACAGAAGTATTTAAAGAAGAGGACCTTAAGGATATGCAAGTTGAGTCCTTGCTATCTAAAACAGACTACGTAGGTGTCCGTATACCCAAGAACTTAGTAGACCAGCTTGATGAACTTGTTGAAAGAGGTATTATTGGGAGCAGAAGTGATGGCATCAGAAGGGCACTTATGCTGTATCTCTCGGCTCTGAAAACCTCTGTAAAACAATGAGGCGATGTAAAACATTAAGTTTTCTCGCAAGACTTAAATTTCTCAATTACGCTATTATTACTTGGTGAACTCGGTATGGGCAAACTACTTGGTCGTGGAGTAGAAGCCTTAAGGGAATTTATAAGAAAGTGTGTAAGTGCAGGTGGCGTTCCGATCTTTCGTACCAAATATGGTGGAAAGAGACTTCCCGGAAATGCTGTCATTGCGGCTTGTTGGGGTAAGGGTAAGGAAGTACCCGGTGGCACTATAACAGATGTACCATTAGAAATCATCGAGGAAATGGAGAGAAGAACCGGAGACTGGAAGTGGTTAGCACAACGCTTAGGAGTCTACACATAACCTCCTTCCCGGCTTGAAACGTAAAAAGTAAAAATGTTTTTTTCTCATATCTTCCTTCTGGGGCTTAAACAATGCTATTCGTTAGACTAAAGAGGCTTCTACACCAAGCCGTTGATGTTGTTGAGAGAGCTATAAGACTAGTTATATGTAGAAGAGATTTACCGGTGAATCCACGCTGGTTTGAGGAAGGTTATCCGGGTCCTAATTGCTGGGAGATTGATGAGTTCTTTGCGGCTGCTGCAAGAGCGGGACCCGGTTCATCGTTGTATAGAGAGGCTCGAAGGATATACTGGGAGGCTTATTGGAGGCTCTTAGGAAGATATAGGAGAGGTAGACCATTCTTCGAGACCTACATGATCAGAGACCACGAGATGGAGAGGCTTGTTGATAGGGAGAGATGGGTTCTACAGAACATTATTGTGGCTGCTATGACTCATGGTATTGTGCCGGAGGAGGCTAAGGTATATACCTATAGAGTATATAGAGAGATATATGGTCCTCTCGTTCGCTAGCTAATTTGACAAAATATTTTATACCTTTTTCTCCACTATCTTTACTAGGGAGATAAAATGCCGGAGATTGATGTTGATAGAGTATTAGATTTTAGTGAGAAGATAGCGAATGTCTTTAGCTCACTGTTGTCAATGTTGCTTATTGTTCAGATGATGGGTGACTTACTTGGCATCTCGGTTCTTGATGTGCTTAAAACGGCTCTAACCCGTCCTTGGGTTGTTCCGGTGGAGTGGATTGAAGCCTATTATCCATTGTGGTATGCTATGGAGTGGATGCTTCTCATCTTGATGATTAGTGACCAAGTATTTACAATGCGTTATATGCAGACACATAAGAGACCTCCACCGCCGGCTTATGTCCGCTGGATGTCCTTTGCCATCTTTATGATTAGCTTTTGGCTAGCTATATTGTTCCGCTACATGACATTCACCTTGATAACAATCTTTGCAAGCATAAGTTTTTCATACACGATGTTTATAAAGAAATACTAGGGGCACAGCGATGCAGCAATTCATCGTTGACGGATGGACGTTGCTATATCAATTGCTTTACTACTTCCCTTGGTATGTAGCGTTGGTGCTAGTTCCTATGGCTATTCGTGTAACAATAGAGCGTGCTGCGGGAATAAGACCGGAGACCTTTGAAAGCAGGATAACACCATTGCTACCAATAGATATGAGCTATGAGGCTGCTTTCAGAACCATTACAATAACAGTACTATACTACCCGCTTTTTGAAGAGCTTCTATTTCGTGGATTACCATATTTGTTCTTTGGCACAATAGGTGTTATTATTGGCTCGATTGTATGGGTTGTAATGCATCCAGCATGGCAGCTACAGTACCTATCTTCTTATCCACTTAGAACAAAGCTCCTCTTCACAGCCACAAGCACCGGCTACTATGCTGCTAATGCAGCTTTCTACAGCATGATGTGGCTTAATGGTGCCGGCTTATGTGCAATTTTATATCATATCGTTCACAACGGCTGGTTGACATTAGGAGATATAATTAAGGAGATAGAGCTTCCGGCACCTTGGAAGAAGTACCGCTATGTTAGGAAGCAGCCTATAGCTGATGAGACACCGAGGATTCTAAGGCTCTTTAGAAGGAAAGCAAAAGAACCAGAGCCAAGAAAGGAAGATGGCATCGAACATAATGAGGAGGAAGATGTTCTACCCGAGCTAAGATTCGTTGTGAAAAGGTCAACGAGGTCCTTAAACGATATAGTTGATGAAGCGAAAGAATTTATGTTTGTAAAGAGGAAAGTTAAAAATAAGTGAGTGAATAAAGTTATATTGGTGAAGCCTAGATGGCAGAGGCTCCAAAGGTGGAGGTAACTACTCGTGAAGCAGTTCTAGCGACTGGTTTGGTACTTCTAACATTAATAGCTGTTGCATTAGTACAAACTGGGGTAATTACTAATCCAATGAGCCTTGGACTGATGATAACATTAACAATAGGGCTAATATTTGTTGGGCACTTCATGGCTAGGGCAAACATAATCAGCAAGGGTGCCTTACCTCTCTGGTATATCTTCACATTTGGAATTGTGATGCTGGTATACGGTGGAATAGAGAGCGGCTATATTCCAGTAGCATTCTTAATTGCCGGTGCCTCTATACACGAGATTGCAATAACAAATTCGCTGTTCTACACACTCATTATAGTTGCCATAATAGCTGCTGGAGCAGCCGTCTATGCCGGTTACCGGTATTACAAGAAACGGGCATTAGGCATGATTTAAGGCTTTCGAACCTAAACACCTAAATTATTATTTTTTTAACTATATTCCTTGGGGAGAGAAATGCTACGCTTATTCAGACTACTTAGGATTATAGTTAACAGCTTTGCATTAATTCTGCTCTCGATTCTAGCTTATGTAATGTGGCAGAGCAACCCAACATACTCAGTAGTGCTTGCCCTAGCAGCTATTGACCAATTCGAGGATGTTTATTACTATGTATATAGAAAAAGGCTCTTCCCCTCTTGGTTCATGCCTTTTGACATGGCTTTTGAAATGACATTATTTGGTATTGGGCTAGGGATGTTCATCTTTAGTGTGAGCTACTATGTTTATTTCGAAACATGGTTCTTCCAAGCATTGTTGCCTATATCTCTATTGATTATGTATAGTGCTATAGAGGATATCTTGATGTGGAGGATACCGGAAGCTGCTACAGAGGTTAAGCCCGAGGTCAAGACCTTGTCTAAACCCGAAATGGTGATGCATTATGTATGTCCGAAGGAAAAGGAGGTTTGTGAGGAGAAAAGATTCGTTAGAAGAAAGTATTAGCTGGGTTGCACACGTAACCGATGGCTACACGCATAACCCTAGAATAGTTAAGACAGCATCAAGTATAGCTCTTATTCTAGCCATACTTATCTCCATTCCTCTTGTAATCTTCACGCTTAAGCCCTTTCAAGAAATGATGTATCGAGTGGACCCAGAGGTCTATGATGCTCTTGTAGCCGGAAACACGGTTATGGCTTATGTAAATGTAAAAGGGATTACAGAGCTGGACCTTGACCCAGTAAGGGAATGGAGTATCGGTGACTTACATATCTATAAGGTAAGGCTTTCCTCGGTAGAGCAGTTGCATGGACTTATCCACACTTCCGGTATCCTTAGTGTGTATGGAGAAAAGAAGTTTAGGCATGCTCCGCTGCATTTCTTAGATATAAAGGAGTATGAGGACTTTGATAAAGTAGACATAGATAACCAGTTCCATGAAGCCTATGGTCCTTGGATTGGACGCAATGTAACGGTAGCTATCATTGATACCGGTATTGATTATACTCATCCAGACTTCTTTGATGAACATAATCGCTCAATAATCAAGGTCCTTGTCTCAATGCTCTATGTATGGTCCGACACTGGTGAATATGTTGTATGGGACCTCACGGAGAACCCAAACATTACGGCATTGCTAGAGTTTGATAAACAAGTGTGGCATGATTTTGGAGAACCAGCGTTCTTAGACCTAAGCGGGCATGGAACCCATGTAGCCGGCATCATTGCCGGCAGAGGATGGGCTAGTAATGGAAAGTTTAAGGGTATTGCTCCCGGAGCCTATTTAGTCATTGTAAAAGCATTTAATAAAGATGGAGTAGCAAGCATGGATACATGTCTAGAAGCTATTGAATGGGTCTATGATAATGTAGAGAAATATGATATAAAGATACTCTCACTTTCATGGGGAGCTTCCTTCGCTAGCGATGGAAATGACCCATTAAGCCTAGCTCTCGATGAGCTAGTAGAGAAGAAGGGAGTCTTTGTCTTTGTTGCTGCCGGTAATGAGGGCAATTACCCAACCACTATTGTTGTACCGGCTGTTGCGAAGAGGGTCTTTGCCATTGGTGCATGGGATGCCTATAAAGATAAATTAGCACCGTTCAGCTCTTTAGGACCAACTGTTGATATGAGGATGAAGCCCGATATGGTTGCCTCCGGTGTCATGGTGGTTAGTTGCAAGTCAACGTATGTAGACTTCCCGGATGAATATGAGATTGGTAACTACTACGTTGCTCTTAGCGGGACCTCAATGGCTACTCCTACGGCTGCTGCTATTGCAGCGGATTTCATTGAGTATTTCCGTTATTGGCATTGTAGGGACCCAACCATAAATGAGTTCATAGAATGGCTAGATAATCATGCAAGGCATATAAACATGTTTAAGGACTTTATCACGGGCTGGGGCATTCCCAAGGCTCCTCATACTTAGTACCATAGGATGGATAAGAAAAACCTTTTTAGATATCTCACACTTATTTTTTCTTGGTGAATGCAGTTGAGGTATGCACATATAGCCACACCCCTATTGGCTATACTAATGATAGCTGTATTAATTGCACCATCCATAACTCTAGCAGCCTCAGACTCTACACTAAACGTCACTGTTATAGGAGCTGATGGACAACCCTTAGCCAATGCTAAGGTAACAGTCTATAACAAATTAGGAAATGTCGTTGAAGAAGAAACAACTGATGAGAATGGTACTGTAACGTTAACAGTATCAGAAACTGGATTATATCTCATTGTTGTAAAGGATGACTACTACATACTCTATGATATTAATGTAACTGGTGACATGAACGTAACTATTGATGCAAGCACAATGCACTTCGCTAACTTAACATCAGAGCCAAAGAGCGTTGATGTCAAAGTAGTATTACTTGCATTCGATGATGTAACATTAACAATGACAACCAATGTTACTATCTATGCTCCATCAGATATCAATGTTACCTATCCAAGCGAAATAACAGAATTCCCATATAAATATGTACTTGACAAAATTGAGTATGATGGGAAAGAGACCAATGATACAACAGTGACTCTCGACATGTTAGAAGACTATGTTGTAACAGCACACTATGAGAAGACCTTCTACATCACTATGGAGTACTGGATGGTAATTATCCTAGTAATAGTACTAGTTGCAGCTCTAGCCATTGCATGGTCTGCTGGTGCTAGACAAGCAAAAGCTATGATAAGTGAGTGGAGAGAGAAGAATAGAAAGTATGTCAAAAAGAAGTGAGGTTGTAGACGGTGACAACCAATGCCGAAAGAGGAATGGGTTGAACGAATAAAGAAGGAACTTAACGAGTATGAAATTGGAGGCTATGATTTAGACCAAGTTTTTGAGCCTTTATTGCAAGCGTGTAGCCGTGTTGCTAAAAACTATAATGAGTTCAAACAGTGTGTGAATGAGGGTATCTCAACCCTCAAATCAATAATGAGCAAAGTAAAGTATTGATTCCCTAAACGGAATTATATTTTTTTATCATCTATCATCTAATTATTTTCTTAGGGAGAAAAGATGTCCTTAAGTACAAGGCTGGATGATATTACGCTTGTTGAGGCAACACAGCTTCATCTCTTCTTATCTATAATTCTATTAATGTTGCTTCTTCGGTTCTTTGGTGTTACTCCAGAGATGTTTGATGTTGCTCTCTTTAGTTGTGTTTCTATGCCGGCAACCTATGCTTTAGCTTATTATCATGCAAGAGTCTATAAGATGGGTAGGTTTGTTGTTAAGAAGAAGCCGGAGCCTATAAGGGTTTGGACCTATGAAACAGTGGCTCTATTTATGAGCTTTATTATGGGTTATATGGTATATGTTGCTCTAAGTGGTTTAACCGACTTGATAACTTATGGAGCTGCTTTTGTAACGGTTCAGATTATGAGAGTTCTCATACTGTTTATAACACGAGAACTAAGAATGCTTGGAGTAGATGTTCAGCATCCAGCAGTTGTTATACTTATATCCCTAAGTACCTCATTGGTTGCCTTAATTGGGCTTAATATATTCTTCTCCCTTCTTCCTTAGCATATCAAGTGCCCATTCCTTTAGAAGCTCGTAAGCAGAAAGCTTCCTACCTCTACGTTGCTCTTCCTTCTTTAGGACCTTCTCAAGCTTCTCATATTCATCTTCATTAAAGTATACCGATACCCACCTTCCCATTGCACAACCCCAATGTATACTTTAGCACTATGAAATATAAATATTTAGACAAATTGAAGCAGAAAACACTTAAATCTGTTTTGTCAAATTAAAATAGTGTAGGAGGGTCGGGGCATGGTCATCCCACTTAGGGTCCCTAACTCGGCTCGGGCACCGGAGGGCTGGTTTTCATGCACCATGTAAATTCTAGTCTAAATAAGTCTATAAACGTTACGGGTGTAACCAGAGAGAATCCAGCCATTCAGCTTGCCCTAGAATTCTATAGGAAAGGATGGGTCATCAAAGTACGTAGGATAAAGGGAAGATTATACCTCTATGCTAGAAGGTATATCAAAGAAAAGAAGGAACGAGTGTGGAAGTACCTAAGCCCTATAACTGAGAAGGAGGTTGAAGTTCTCAAGGAAGCTGGAGTGCTTTCTCAAGGAGATAGAAAGAGCCGTGACTGCAATTCTAGCAATGTTACATGTGTAACTAGTGTTCCCCATTCAACAAAATCTGGGGAATATTCCCCACTCAGACTGGGGAACAATCAGTGGGGAACAACAGCTACACATGTAACCAACGAGCCAACGGTTATTCCGGAACGCATTCTTAAGGATACGGTAATTCTTTTACTAAAGCTAAAGGGTTATTATGTAGTTGAGGAAAAGACATTCTCTCTTCAAAGAATTGACATTTATGCTGAAAAGGAAGGGGAAAAGCTGATTATCGAGGTAGAAAGCAACGAGCATAACTATCGTGAAGGACTAAGACAATTATCCCACGTTTATGTAGAACTGGGGAATAATGCAAGGTATATCCTTGTTCTACCGACAGCCAACGAAAACATTAAGGAGCGTGTAATGTCCTTGGGCTTTGAATTATGGACAGTCAACTATATTGTAAGAGAGTTCTGTAAAGTAGGTGATAGCCTATGAGTGTTGTCGAGAAAGCAAAGAGGTATGCTGAAGAAGGATGGAGTATCAGAATAAGGAAGCTAAAGGGAAGAATATACGTCTCTGCAAGAAAAACAGAGAACGGTAAACGTATCGAGAAAGGCTTAGGCTATATATCAGAAGAGGAGCTAGAGTTAGTCAAAGAACTTACAAAGAAGAAAACAAGAAAACAAATCAAATCAAGAAGGAAGGTAAAGACTACTACCAGTAATACTACTACTCGGCAGCAGCCCCAGCCCGCCTCCCGACAGCCGCCGCAAGGAGGGGTAGGGGGTTCGAGGCTTGGCGGTGGTGGTGTTAAGCCTTGTGGGTTTATGGTGCATAGGCTTGGTCTTAGGTTTGTTAAGCCTTGGGTTTCGCCTTTGTTGTTGCAGCAGCTTGGTAGGGCTAGGTATGTTGAGAGGAGTAAGCAGTATGTCTTGAAGATGGAGGTCGGGTTTAAGCGTTGGCTTACTATTCAGGTTAACCGTGATGGTACGGGTCAAGTGTTTCTTGAGGCTTCGGATAATCCTCTTAGCCTTGAGGAGTTTATTGGGTTCTGTAAGTTCTACCTTGTCGAGGTTATGCGTAAGTGTACTGGTAGGCAGGTTTCTTTGAAGGATTTCGAGGTTATGATGGCTCCGGAGATTAACTGTGACCTTGATGGAATCAAGATTATGGAGGGTGTTAAGTCATTGACTCTTGAGGAGTACTACAGCGATGTTATAAGGATTTACTATAGTGAGCCGGGTGTTAAGGAATCAATGCCTAATGGTGGGACCCGGATAGAGGTTAGGACTAGTTCTTGGAACGGCTATAGCCTTGAGGAGATTGTTGATGGAGTAGCATCTATGGCTAAGTTACCAGTGGTTCTATCAGATATTAAGAAAGACCTAGAGCTAATCAAAGGCTCCTTACCGCTGAAACAGCTAGAGTATACACAACTTAGTGATGCAGTAGCTGCAAAGCTAGCCAACTTGATTTATGCAACATTTGAGAAATGGGGCAACCGTTTTGAATTAGCATTGAGAGAACTTGGCTCAAAACTAAATGAGGCTCTTAAGCCATTGTTCTTGAGGTTACAGCAGCTAGAGGCTGAAAACCAAGAACTTCGCAGAAAGTTAGCGGAGCTAACTAGTGTTGAAAGCAGCATAAAGTTTGATGACCTACCCGGTGAGCTAAAGGAGTTCTTGAAGGAATTAGAGAAGGATGGCTACGTTAGATTAACCAATACTAGGATAGCTTATGGTGACAAGGTTTGGGCTGCTATATTCAAGCGTAAAGGCAATATTGATGGATGGCTTAATGAAGCTGCTTATGACTATCTAGGTAAGGAGGATAATAGAGAGCTGTTCAAGGCTGTGATAAAGGCAATTCGGTACTATGATAATAGGTATAATGGAAAGCCGGGAGTCCCCTATGATAAGTTCATGGAGGCTTTGAAGAAGTTTATGGAGGGGACCCCTACATGATGAGCAACAATACATTATTACGTATTCTTAAGGAGCTAGAGAAGCAACAGCAACAGCAGAAGCCAAGGAAGCCTAAACCAATGCAGCAACCTAAGCAGCCTAAACCTAAACAGCAGAAGGTTTTGTCCCAAACACCTTCTTCAAAGGAAAGAGTTTTTTGGGACAAAAAATCTACTAATAAAATAGGTGATAGTTTGGGACAAACAGCTATTAATGTTGGGGACAAACACCTCATAGAGCTACTTAGGGCTGTTCATCTTAGGAAGTTGCCGGTTAGCTCATCTAAGAACACCGTGAGGAGAGGCAACAAGAAATACACCTATATAAGGAAGAGAGTGGACCTTCCCAGTGACTATAATGAAGAAGTTGCAGTTGTCTTTAGCCCTAGTGAGTTTCTGAAATTCGTTGAAGTAATTTCAATAGCTTTTGAGAAGGCTTTTGGTGTTTACTTCAATATAGATAAGTTGAAGAAATTTCTCTATGAAGAAGAGTAGGTTTTTAGAGTTACACCCGTAACCAAGGGTTATGTGTGTAGCCAGTTTCATATTTTCCATTATCTACAATAAGCTTTTTATCTTATGATTTGTCAAATTAAACTTGGTGGTAGTTTTGGGTGAAAGGGCTTCTGTAAATACAGTGGTATATGATTTAAAGGTTCAAGACTTAACGGAGCTTCTATATAAGCTACAGTTGATGGAGTTCGAGTCTCACTTTAGGAGGATAAAGGAATACAATGGCACTCTGATATGGGTATCGGCACTTACTCAGTGTCCGAAGAAATGGGAGTTCATGCTTAGGTTCCCGGAGGCATCGCAAGTCCAGTTTAAGGGGTCATTTGTTCTCGGTAAGGCTGCTCATGTTGGTTTGCAGCAGCTTTTGCAGAGCTATTACACGGCTCTAGGCTATGAGAAGATTGAAATCGAGAAGGAGATTGAGAAGAAGCTTGTGCTTAGTGGTGGTAGAGAGGTTCTCTTGACTGGGAGAGTTGATGCTGTTGCCTATAGGGGAGATGAAAAGGTTATCTATGAGGTAAAGACTGCTAGGAGCGATATGGGGCTGCCGCATGAGCATCACTTGTTACAGTTAAAGATATACATGAATATGGCTGGGTCTTCAACCGGTGTCTTAGTATATCTTACACCGGATAGAGTAGCAGAGTACTATATAAACAATCCCATAAGCGATGAAGAGCTTGCAAAGCTTGTTGAAGAGTTCCTAGAATTCAATGGTCCACGATATGACTGGGAATGCAGCTACTGTGTCTACTCAGTGCTATGCCCTCTCAAGAAAATCAATACGAGGAGGTAGGCTATGGCTAGGCTTTATCTAACACCTATTGTTAGTGAGGTTTTCATTTGTTTTGAGAAGTATAAGGATGATAAGAAGGGTTTTGCCGACTGTATTAGGGATGTATGTGATAAGGAGCGTAGGGTTTTGCTGGGAGCCTATATGGCTATTCTTATGAAGAACTATGGATTGGATAAAGCCGGTGAAGAATATGGTCCTTTAATCCAAGTAGGTCCTATTGGTGGAGTCTTTATGATGTGTATTGGTTGCCTCGATGACAAGTGTAGAGACTTCTTAGAGGATATTGCTGAATATGTTGAGGGCTTCCCAGAGGTTGTTGCAACATTGATAACTAGAGATAGCGGCAAGCTCTGTGTAGAAACATTGACTTGGGATAGAGTTAGAAAGGTGTTGATGTAATGGTGAATGAGGAAGAGCTTAGGAAGGTAGTTGAAGACTGTGGTTATAGGCTTAGGAAGGTTATCAGGTTCAAGCACCGGGATAGATTTGTTGTCGAGAAGCCTAATAGAATCACTATAACGCTCTATCTAAGGACCAAGATTGAGAACTTAACTCCCGATGATGTTAGGAGAATGCTTTTATGTGGTGAAAGCAGTGCCTAAGAGTTCTGTTGACTATGCCACAGACAATATCACTGTTTATCGAAGACCTTGTCCTTTTGGTTGCAAGTACTGTTGGGCTTGGAGAGTGCCCCTTTTTAGGTCCAGAATCGAGAGAGGCACCTATGACCCGGTTCAAGAAGCATGGAAGTATGCTGGTATGAGGCAGCGTAGAACCATAGTTGTTAGCTTTACTAATGACCCTTATCCTCCGTATGAGAAGGTTTTTGAGAAGACTCGTAGGGTCTTAGAGGTTCTTGCCCGTAATCCTAGGCATAGGGTTCTTATCCTTACTAAGAACCCGATGTTGGCATTGCGTGATATAGATATCTTTAAGAAGCACCCGGATATGTGGTTGGGTACTACGGTTACGTCTTTGCAGAAAACTAGGTGGGAGCCTAATGCTCCTAGTCCGGAGCAGCGTTTAGAGGCTTTGAGGATTGCCCATGAGGAGGGGATAAAGACTTGGCTCTCTATTGAGCCTATTATCCCGGGAGTTACTTATCCAGAGTACATTGTTATTAATACTCTTAAATACGTTGACTGGTATGTTCTCGGAGCCTTCAACTACTGTAAACGCTTCGGCATCAGTAGGACCGCTCTTAAAGTATGGTATGAGTACCATGTGATGGATGCTATTGAAACCCTCAAGTCATGTAACAAGCAGTTCTTCATTAAGAAGGAGCTGAGGAAGTACATTGATAATGAATAAAAAGGATAGATTTTTTATATAAAACCTTATTCTATTAATATTATCTCGGTTCTGTAGTGCCCCTCTATTTTTGGAGGCTCCATTTTGCCCTTTAGATAGCTCTCTATGGCTACTCTAATTAGCTCGGAACGGGTTATTCCATGACGCATTGCATAATGGTCCATTCGCTCAACGAGGTCCTCCGGTGCCTTGAAGGTTACAACCCGCATCTATTTCACCGAGAAATAGGTAATACCAGTCCCGGTATTTAACTTAATTTGACAAAACATTTATAAGGTTTCGTAGTTACATGTATAACTTGGTGGTTAGACGTGCAACCCGTAGGTTCTCAAAACCACATTCCTAGACACGCTTTTTTAGTTGTAAAACTCAATGCAAAGATGACTGTAATCAAGGAGTCCGAGCGTGAAGAGGATAAAAACAGCTTCCTTGTAAAGACAAGGCATGCAATTCCCTACAGTGTCTATCAAGACCTCAACAGATGGAGAGCTAGGACTTGGAAGAGGCTTCTAAAGCTAAAGGTTCTTGACTGGATGAATGTGCCATTATTTAGTGCTAAGGACCTTGATGAAATCAAAACCATTCTTGACCAAGCAGTCAAGGAGTATGAGGAGATAATCAGCCGCATACCGGATGAAGAAGTTAGGTCAAGATTCTACTGCAAACCACAAGTTCTCGTTGTAAGTCCTCCACCGGGCATCTATGAGGAGAACTTCAAGAACGATATCTCAGCAGAACTCCTAAACCATCTACAGCAATCAGTACAGAAGATTCTTGAGAAGCATGAACAAAAAGACCCAGAGCTAAAGCAGAAGCTTGATGAAGTAGAGAGGCAGATTAATGCCCTCATAAGGAAGCTACAAGAGGTTGAAGAAAAATCAATTGGTGCCGAAAAACTGGTTCAAGCACTTCAAGTCAATGAGACTCTAAAGCAGCTAGTAACACAGTTAACGGCATTAAGAGCTACTGCTAGAGTGGACCTAAGGACTGTCAAGGCTATTGAGAATGATATCACGAAGATTGAGAAGGTCCAAGAAGTCCTAACACCGGAGGCAAAGAAGCTGCTAGACCTTGCAAAGCAGCACCTAGAGGCAATCAAGAGAGGGCAAACCGGAGACCTAGCATCAGCAGTAGCAGAACTCGAAAAAGCACTAAGTGGGTGATGAGAATGCCTTCTAGGTTTAGATACATTGTCATTAAATGCCCTATTTGTGGTAAGGAGAAGAAGGAGAGGTACACAATAAACAAGGAAACCTCCTATAGGATTCGAACCCTTCGCTATGGTGTATGGGCTGAAGAAGCACAAGGGTCTTCTATGTACTTCTTCATTCCATGTGATGAGCATGAAGAGGAGTTTATACAGCATGTTAAAGAGTATCTAGCAAAGTTTAGGAAAGCTACGGCTGCATTTAGGAGGTCCATTCATAGAGAGATTACTAAGGTTACTTCGAAAATCATTGATGAAGCATTAAAGGAGCTTAACGAGAAAGTCAAGGCTCTAAAGCCCGGTGAAGGATTGGTGTTCTGGGTTTGTGAAGCCGGGCATGAAGAGTGTGAAACCGTTAGAGAAGTCTTTGCTATGGTGATAAAGGAGGAGGATGGCAGCATAAAGAGGATTACCGGTTCTCTTGAGAAACCTTTAGTTGTATATAAGAAAGGTGATGCATACGCATTAACTCACTATACTTCGCAAGATGCTAACTTCTTCATGTCACAGCATAAAGTTGCTTGGAAGGGCTTTATACAAGGGCTTTGGATAGAAAACGAGAAGGACCTAAGGTATATCATTGACGCAATATTCTTCTGGACTCACGGAAGCCCAACATACACACTAGTTGATTTCCTAAGGAGACAGTATGGCAGCCTATACAATGAGTTTGCAGAGGTCATAGCAAAGTATAAGGGGAATGCAGACCCGAGGTTCTGGACAATCGTTGAGAAGGAGAGCTTAGAGCAGAAGGTAAGGGAGAAAATCATTAAGAAGTATGGTATTGACCCAACGAAGCAGCCTCATGTTAAGGATATCTTTGGTGAAAAACTTTTTAAGTTTTGAAGGTTATACGTATAACTGGAGGTTAGGTGTGTAACCATGAAGGCTCGGGCACCGGAGTCCCAAACCCCTCAAACCTCAAATCTCCCCACATTCAAATACAGACCCGTTTTTCTAGCTGGTCTTCGTAACATATTCTCTTGGTGGAAGGCAGACTCGGAGACCAAGGAGATGTTAAGCATTGCTCTTCTAGCCAAGAACTCTGTGGTGCTACTATCCGGTACCTATGGCGTTGGTAAGTCAACCTTCATTGAATCAGTAATGAAGGTATTCTTTAGCGATATCTATGAGCAGCAAGTAAAGCCCATTGCTAGGATTAGGGATACTCTTACCGAGTTCGATGTGCTGCTATACATAGACATTGCTAAGCTTAGGCAAGGCATTGAACAAGTCGAGCCTAGACCCATTGTCACTAGCCCCTTCAAGTTCTTCAACGAGTTGCAGCGTGGTAACCCAAGGCTCTATAACTCATTGCTAAGCCTATTTGCGGAGAAAGAAGTCGAGTATCGTGGAAGGGTCTTCAAGTCCAAGCCATTCATAGCCTTTGCAGATAGGAACCCGCATGATGTATCATCTCACGAGATACCTAAAGCCCTTTGGGATAGAATTGATGCCCACTTATACATTAGGGTCCTAGACATCACTGAGACCTATGAGCTATTAACAAGCAAATACGTTAGGACCTATACACCTAGAATCGTTGATGCCCTTCCCAAGCTCTTAACAAGCGATAAGATGCTTGAGATATGGAATGATGTAGACAAGGTTGTTGTACCAGAAGCAATAACGCTATTCCTAAGCCTTATTGCCGGTAGCTTCACATGTGCCCATGTAGATAGAAGTGTGACAGAGCCTCGTTATCGTTTACCATGTGAGCAATGCCAATACAGGGGAGAGCTGTGCTTCAAGGTCCGTGAAATATGGGGTACTAGATGGGCTGAAAGCACTATCAAGTTTGCTAAGGCTAGGGCTTGGCTCTATGGTAGACCAATGGTTCAGCTTGAAGATGTCTTATTCGTGCTACCATATACTTTGAACCATAGACTTGTCCTCAGACCGGAGATTGAGGCTGCATATCCTAACAAGATTGAGTTTGTGAAGCAAGAAGTCATTGAGAAAGCCATTAAGGTGAAGAAGGATGTCTGGATAAAGGCAATCAAGGCATATCTAGCAGCTCTAAATGGTGATGAGAATGCAAAGAGGGAGCTAGAGCAGCTAGCTGAAAGAGATGTTGTGGTTCTAAAGCTATACCGTAAGCTCAAGGAAGAGACAGAGCAGCCATATAATGGATTTGAGAAGCTCTTAGCAAGCGTTGGAGGTGGAACCCAATGAAGGTTGTGGACCTATTATCTAAAAACAAGAACTTATCCCAATATTCTTTGGCATTCACTGTACTTGAGCATCTCGATGAGCTTAAGGAGGACCCGGTTATACGTGCAACCATTGAGAAGGCTAAGGAACTTAGCAAGCTTAGGAAAGTGCTTGAACCGGGAGAGTACTTCATGCTTGTACATGCATTATGCATTGTTGAAACAGAACTTGCTAAAAAGCTAATTTGACAAAACGTTTTTAAATTTTGGAGGTTACACATATAACTTGGGAGGGGATGCGGGTGTCCAAGAAGCAACTGCGGGTTACTCCTCAAGAAGCGGAGCAGCTTTTTACGCAAGTCCTTAAGGAGTTTGGGGTTCTCCTTGACTTCAAGATTGTTAAATCCAATGAGTCGGCTTCATTCCGTTGGGGTCTGGTTCAGCTACCTATCTATTACTTGGAGAAGTACCCGGCTAAAATTGTGAAGCAAGTTCTTAGGCATGAGGTTGGTCATAGAGTTATATTCCCGGGTAAGCCGGATTGGGAGAAGCTTACAATGGTTATAGCTGCTAAGAGAGGTGTTACGGACCCGGAGACCTTCTCTAATATTGTTGCAGACCTCATTGTTGATTATGAGATGATGAAGAAGTTTGGTCAAGAGTACTTTGAGAGGGTTGTTGCAGTAGCTAATGGCTATAAGGGCAAGGACCCAAGGTTCTGGTATATGTTGGCAACATATCAATTAATGGCTGAAGACTTAAAGCTAAAGACTCCTAACTTCATTGAGAAGGCTAAGAAGTATAGCATTAAGCCCGATAAGCTGGTTATACCTAAGGCTAAGGAGACTCTTAAGATTCTTAAATCAACTGCATCGCTTGAGAGTAAGATTGAGCAGCTAGCTGAACTTCTGAAAGACTTGTTCCATTCAATGTATAAGCACAGTTTTGATGATAAAATAAGGAAGTATGGCGGTGTCCCTAACTTGTCTAGGCTTGGACCAATGATGCCTTCTCCCAACTTTATGACTAGTGATGATAAGATAAACCCAGTTAGGGACCCACAGTGGCTTAGCCACATGATTGCTCTTCTTGATAGAAAGGTTGTTCAGTGCCGTGATGAGAAGCTGTGTAAGCCTACGGATAATCCGGCTTTCTTAAAGCAGCTAGGTATTGGCTACACCGGAGATATTGAGTTCATGGATGGTGATGTTATGATAGAGGCTGCTAGGCTGTCATTGTATGCAAGGTATGTTGAGGCACTTGAAAGGATTGGTGCTAGCGGGACTAAGGTAGAGGAGCTAGAGCAGTGGACCCTCGGAGACCTACCATACGAATTGAGAGTTGAGGAGACCATGAGGATTTATGGAGAGGTTCTTCCACCGGTGTTTTCGCTAAAGTATAGTGAGAAGGAGGAGCCTTCTAGCGGTGGTAAGGGAGGCTCTGTTATCATCATAGTTGATGTATCTGGTTCTATGAGTGGGCTTCCTATTAATAGGGCTAAGGAGGCTGCTTTCTCGATACTGCAAGAGGCTAAGAAGCGTGGTGATGAGGTAATGCTGGTGTTCTTTAGTGGTTATGCATTAGCACTGCCTCCGGGTAGGGATTATGATACCTATGAGAAAGCTATAGCAGCGGTTCTCCCATCCGGTGGGACCCTCTTATCGAGAGCACTTGAGCATGCATTAATGTATGCATCCAAGGTAGGTAGAGCTACAACGTTTGTTATCACTGATGCGGAGACCCGTGAAGTCCAATATACTATTAAGCTTATGAACGAGTTAGCGAAGTATGGTAAAACAGTTGTCTTCTGGATTACTTCTCGTGGTTCATCGGTTTCGGAGGAGCTGCTTAAGAATGTTGAAGCCAAGGTATACATTGTTCCTCCCGGTCAACCCTTCACAGAAGAGGCTTTGAGGGAGGCACAATGGTAGTGAGGATTGAACCACATACTAGGAGAGGGATTCTTGGTCGGCTTGAACTGGAATTAATGCGTGCAAAGAGTATTGATGTTGATGAGAAGCTATTCATACGTGTAGATGGTGTTTCGGCAATTGATTATGGAGTATCGAAGTTGCTGTCTCATTATGAGCCTTACCTAAAGCATTTAAAGAAGCTGCATAAATATGATGGAGATTTAAGAGACCTAATGAAGACACTCATTGTTGAATCCATTATTGCGGATGCATTTGAGAAATTCGAGAATATGTTATCGTATGCGGGATTGGATGTAAACAATGTTGATAAGGCATTGAATACTGTGAGGAACTATCTCTATGGAAGAGCTAAAATGGATATTGGACCATTGGCTAGAGCATATAGGAAAGGCTATATTCCCAAGAGTTCTCTAAGGACCTTTAGGGTAGCCCTTTATCTGCTTGGTGAAGCTTATGGGTTACCGGTGTTAACGATATTAAATATTCTTCTCTCCAAGAAGGAAGCAACGATTGATGAGTTATTGCAGTATGCTACGAGAGAGCAGTTATACATTGTTCTAGGGATACTTAAGCTGATTATGAGGGATAAGATGATTGGTTATAAGTATCCGGGTGTAACTAACATTGCCCCTCCGTTCTTCAATGATTTAATAGGTGTAGTCTGTATTGTGAGGTGAAAACAATGGTAGAGGCTTCTCTTGAGCTTGCTCGTGCTGCTACTAAGTCCGATTGGATTGTTCGTGATGCATTCATTAAGATGCTTGTTAATGTCATTGAGGTTGCCGGTACTAAGTATGCTCGTGAGTTCACTACTGATTTTCTCGGTAAGCTCTATCAAGATGCTCTCCATACTATTGCTGTCTATGAGGTTAAGCAACTTCTTGAGAAGCGTGGGGCTAAGTGTATGGTGGTGTTCTTTAGGAATATGCTTGTGGACCTAGTGGTTTCATCTGAGAAGGCAACGTATTTCGTTGAAGTGAAGACTCATGCTCCTCCTTGGGGAGGGAATAATGTCAAGGAGTATCTCAATTATAAGAGGTTCCCGGGCAGGGTCATATATGTTTGGAGGGAGGACTGTTGCTGGAAATATGCTTCTCTCGATGAAGTTACTCTTGATGTCCATGTTGTTAGGGCTGTTGAGTCTCATTCTCTTGAGGAGCTTGAAATCTAATAGTTGTTTTTATGAATCTCTTCTAGGAATACTTATTATAGGTAGATGCATAACTTTTATTTGGTGAGCTAAGGTGCCCGAAAAGCCACCATTTTTGGTACTGTTACTCACAGTATCGTTTATAGCTCTGGGAGTTCTAGACCTTCTAATAGCGTTAACGCTGTGGTTTACTCCGGTAGCAGAGGAGATGCAGCTATCGTTGATATTATCTACGCTTGTCGGTGTAGGTTATATCCTTGTTGGATATGACCTCTATAGGGGCGATAAATGGGGATGGTTCGTAGCATTGGGCTTAGTGCTTGTCAATATTGTTGGCAGCATCCTTCATGGTACATATCAAGAATTAGTGGTTGATGCTCTACTGTTCGTACTGCTTCTATCAACTATGAAGTATTATAGAGTACCATTCGGTAAGCCGGCACGATCCCAGCCTTCACCGGTGCCACCACCATCAATGCCTATAGCAGTAGCCTTCTCTATTCCGAAGGAGGAAAAAAGATTTGTGAAGAGAAAACATAGATATTAATGGTGGTATAGGTATGTTCGTTAGGAAGAAAAAGGCACCTAATACGCTGGTTAACCAAATAGTTAATCCAGAAGAGGAAGTACCATTACCGGGCAAGGCAGAACTTGACACTCTTCATAAGAAGGCTGAAACCATAGTTAATGAGTTTAAGAGATTCTGTAACGCATTGGGAGGTAAGTTGTCGGGTAGTCCATACGCTCTTACGGGAGCGTTGTCATGTATACTTCCATCCAAGGCAAGAGTAAAGGTTGAGGCAAGAAAGAAGCCTATCTATGGACCCGGTGACAAGATTGAGAGATGGTACGTTGATGTTGAAATGACAGCAATTCTTGAAGATGGTAAGAGGGCATGGTTCCACGAGAAGAGCCATACTGTTAGACTTGAGGGTGTAGGAATAGGTGTTGATGTCCTTGACTCACAGCACACAGAATTCTGGAGTCAAGCATTTGAGTGGACCAAGGTAGAGGCTAATGGAGTAACAGAGATAGGACTAAGAACACACCCAGTCAACAACAATATTGAGTTAGTAATAGTTGGGAAGAGAAGATGGTGAATTGTGATGACAGAGCTGCTTGAGAAGGTTAAGGAATTCTGCCGAAGGATTGGCGGCAAGGTTACTGAAAAGTATTATGCTGATATTGGAACTAGGTATGTTTCATGTATTCTGCCAAAGAGTAGGGATATTTCGCTAACGTTTTCTAGTGTTGGAATAAGGCTTCGTTCGGGTAAAACAGAGTTTGAGGTAAAGGACCTAGATGCCAATATAAGTCTTTCAATTAGAGAACCTAAGGATGTTATGGGAGAGAAACAGCGTGATTTCTCCTTCTGGGTTCTACGAGGGTATTTCGATACAATAGAAGTAATGTATAATGAGAAGAAAAATAAGTATGACCTATCATTGTATGAAAAAATCGAGTAGCAAATATAATTTTACTTTTTTTATTTAGTAATCCTTTTCTGTTCTGGGTTTGAGGAAAGGGAAATATATCTTGTTGCTGAACTTATATTATTGGTAGATGAGTGGGGTTGGGTAGTTAGATATGGTGTTTGTTCATCTTAAGTCTCAATTACTGCATGAGGAAGAAGAAAGTAGTGAGCTTAGGGAAATTGCTAGAAAGTATGCTGATTTGGTTAAGGATGTTAATGAGAGGATTTGGAGAGCCTATAATGAGGCGTATAGTGAGGCTTCGGGAGAGACTGGTGTTAGGGAGGAGGCATTATTTAGAGTTGCAACTTATTTCAATCTTGTTCTAGACAACTATGGTTATTCAGAGATTGCTAAATTGGAGAAATTGGATAGTGATAAGGTTTTCAATTTGTTAACTCTTCAATTGGAAAAACATAGTGAAGACTATGGTTCTACTTTGGCAGTAGAGGAAATAGGTAAGGTGATTAATCCACCTACCTATGAGCTTTATGGAGGAATAAATGTGGTTCATAATTTGAATGAGAGGATGAGGGATGCTGTAGGTAGGGCAATAAGGAGATGTAAGAGGTTACTTGGAAAGGATAGGGAGTTCAATAGCTGTGTGGCAAGAGAGTTAAAGGAAAGCTACAATGCTGTGAAGTGGTGGTATGACAGACTCGATGAGAGGAAATTGAAGAAGGACCTAAAAACAATCTATAAGAGACTATCCATTATATGGTCCAAGCATGAGTAATGTAAATCCTTTTTATCTATCATTCATATTATTTATAGGTAAGCTTTTTTCTGTTTTAACACAAAATATTTTCTGGGGATAATTATGGGATATGTTCATCTTAAGGGTCAAATAGCTGTTCAAGCTGTTGAGAGCAAAGTTCGTAGGCTTATTGATGAGTTTAAGAGGTTCTGTAGCTTTGCTGATGGTAGACCGGAGGTTAGGGAGACTAGTTATTCCTATATTATGACATGTTATCTTAATTCTAAGAAGAATGTTTCAGCCGATATATGGTCTGAGGAGGACCGTATGTTGTTAACAGTTGGTACTCATTCTTGGGAAGTCAAGGACCTTCCTAAGACTAAGAGGTTTTCGTTTGGTAAGATATCGTTTGTGCCGAAGGAGAGTATTGAGACTACGGTTACCGGTGAATTAAGTCCTACGAAGAACGCTGTTCATGGAACAGCTATTGTTGATAGGTTCTCAATAGTGCTGGATAAGGAGTATAAAGACATCTATGTATTCGTACCTAGAATATAATAGAGGATTAGCTTGAAACCATCTTAGGTTAAAATTATTTTCCCATAGGTGTTGGGTATGTGGTTTAAAGCTCAAGTATTAGAGGTGAAGGGGAGAGCTAGGGAGATTGTTGATAGGTTTGTTGCTTTCTGTAGGAGGCTTGGTGGCAGCGTTTCTCGTGAGGAAGATGGTGTATATACATGCTTTCTTCCAGAGAGGAGAGAGTTATCGTTCTGGGTATCTAATGCTCCTAGGGAGAAGAGAGCGAAATTGAGGATTTATCATGCCGGAGGCTCACGGTTTGAAATCACGGACCTTAGAGGAATATATGTAGAGCATGAGGTAGGCGGCTCATTGTTGCATGCTGATGCAGAACATGGTGTATTTACTTTCCAGTCTACAGCATATTATCCAACTAGAAAGGTCTCGCTACGTTTAATTGATGAAGACTATGTAGCCATTGCGTTAAGGTAGTTTAAATAAAAAATTATTTTTTGATTACGTATATGGCTTCTTCTCTTTTTTGTTTTAGTTTCCATGAGACTGCTAGGCTTAGTGTGTGGAATGGTAGGAATCCGTAGCCGGGTATTAGGTCTAGTAATGATATGAATGCTCCGGCGTTTCTATAGACTAGTAGTAATACGAAGAATACTATTATGTCTGCTATCCATCCAAGCTCGGGTATTACTAGTACTATGCCTAGGTCCATGAGGTCATTCATTAATGCAAGTATTATGGTTGCTGCTCCGAATAAGTGTCCTATGAGGCTACCTAGCATTGCTATTCCTACTATGCCGATAAATACTAGGATTGCTAGGGTTACTAGGTCCACGTTTATTCACCTTTCTTCTTAACATATTTCCTTTCTTCATAGATGACGTGTCTAGCGGCTCTGAATGATACAACTAATGCGGCTACTAGTAGTGCTATAACTATTAGTAATAGGTAGTATTCCCAGCTAGGTAGTGGAGCTGTTGGAGCTTCTACCTCGTAGGTAGCTGATAGGGTGCCTAGTGTTTGGTTTGAGTCTTCATCGGTGATGGTTACTTCTATCCTATAGGTTCCCGGCTCATCTAGCTCTAGAGGAACCTCAATAACTGTCATTGGAACAGTTGATACGAATTCACCGGTTACAGTTGTAACCAGCTTTGTGTCGTTGTAAACCCTTACAATATAGCTTCCATTAAAGCTGTATGGAGTAGCAATGAATATCTTTGCCCTCGGGTTCTGTAGCAGCAGCTCTATATCTGTTGGGTTCTTGTAGTATACTCTAAGCTCTCCGTTGCCGGCATAAATGGTTGTCACATTAAATACATCAACTACATAGTCAATACCTTTCTTCAACGCTGTTCCGTTAATGGTTATTGCGAATGGTTGCTCTGAATGATAAATCTTGTAGATACTGTTGGCTGTTATCCATGCATCTAGCTCCTTCATTTCATGGTTATACACGTAACCCTTGAGAGTTCCGTTTGCTAGGTAAAATACCGGATATTCTTCCGGTGCTCCCATCATTATAATAGCACTGAGGTTCTCTTTAGTATAGGCTAACAAGCTCTTGGTAAACGGATTGTATGTGAAGTTCAATGCATTTAATACTGTTACAAATGTGAAGTTCCAAGTGGCTCTTGGGAATAGCCTTAGAGCTGTAGGCTCGGTGGTGTTTGAAATCAGCATACCTATTTGATTCATTGGCTCTAGGTAAAGGCATGCTATCTTGCCCGGATACTCTACAATGCCGATAACTTCTCCGTAGGGAAATACTATATGCTTAAGGTTCTCTAGCGTATATATAGCTGTTATATTGGCATTTACTTCAATAGTTGTATTGAATATCGGGATTCCATAGACATAAAAGGTAATTGTGTAATTCTCTGGTGGCAGTAGGACCTCTATTGATGAACTTGTTGGTGATATAGTAGCGTAGGTGGTACCGTTCAAGAAGGATATTTCAGCATAGCTCCTTTCAGCAACATAGTCTATTGGGTTCCCATCTCTATCCCTAAATGTTAATACAACCTTGTATTCTCCTAAAGTTACTTTATAGTCAACTCTAAGCCATGTTGAAGGGTCTGTTACATTGGCAGCTTCCGGGTACTTGCTTGTTGTATCTATCTTGAAGGTATGTCTATGGATAAATAATAGGTAGGCTGTTGTTGTGGAGTTCCATTCTTCCTTGGGAATTCCTAGTTCTACGTATAACCAGTGTTGCGAAGGACTGCTGGATGTCATTATTCCGGTTGCGTTAGAACTTAGTGTTTCTTCTCCATCAGTCACGTTGTATAGCTCGATTGTTGCGGACCCCTCGCTTAATACATATCTATATATTGTATTACCCCAGCTTACACGAACCTCGAAGAAATCATCATCAATATTGTCCGGGTCATATAGAACTGATGCAATCAAGTAGTGTGTAGCATTGTGGAGCAAGTACACGGTATCGTATTCGCCTCCGTCGAGCGGATTAGACCATGTAACCACTATTGAGCAATTCCATTCAGTAACCATGTCTAGTACTCCATCAATGATTATTGTTGAGGAGGTCTCGGGTACTGTAACGCTTTGCTGTGCTAATGTTGCCGGTATTGTTGAGAGTGTTAATGCTATGAGGAGTCCTAGGGCAAGCTGCTTTAGCTTACCCATTTTCTAACACCAGATAACTATTTGTTTTTGTATGTCATAATATTTTCTGGGGATAAGATTGGTTGAGCTTAAGAGGGTTGTTAGGCTTTTCGAAAAAATAGGAGCTAAGTGCCGTAAGTTGCGAAGAAGGAATGTCTATGAGTGTTGGAAAGACGATATCACGGCAACGATATCCGAGGAAGGCATAACGATTGTTTCTCCCGGAGAGTTTAGAGTATGGTACTCCGAGTTTTGGACCGAAGATGATTATAGGGAGAAGGATGTTCTCGAAAAGCTTGAGGAGATTACGGGAGCAAGGGATGCTGAAATTGATATTCCTTGTGGTTCTATAAAGCTTAAGCTGAAATTCGACTTAGATAGAGTTGCTGATGCAGTCCATGTATTCAATAAGATGGCTGAAGAGGAGCTATGGGCTGCTATAACGAATATCGAAGGCGAACTCCGTCTCATAAGGCGTGGTGAACAAGTAAGTACTGAGGAATGGCTTGAGGCATTCAAATAGGCTTTTTTCAATTATCATTTCTTAATTTGACAAAAGTTTAAATACCATTTGTCAAATTAGATATTTCTTGGTGATATCTTGAATAGGTTCGTGAAAGCCCTTCCATTATTAATGGCTATTCTTGTAGTAGCAGCACTTGCTGTACCCTTGATAGAGGTGTCGGTTCAGCAGCTTGGAGCTGGATTCAGCGAGGTTGTGCCTCCGGTTAACAAGGCTTGGGTTAGGCATGTATTCAAGGTAGTTAATGGTAGAATAGTGCTTGATGGAGTAAAGGTTAAGTTTGATAAGAACCTACCGGCTGGTACCTTCATTAGAATTGAGTTAAGGGATAGTGATGATAATGTTCTTGCTAGTGGAGAGGTTACGCTGGATTCAGAGTTGCCGGCTGGACAATGGCTGTTCATAGATACTGATGACTTAGAGGTTAATGAGATAGTAGAGTATGATAGGGTAGTAGTTGTTGTAGCTGGTTATGAGGTCTCAACATGAAGGGTTCTGTATTGAGGAGTAAAACCAAGAGTTTTTTTGTTTACTCTACGCCTCTTCTCCTTATATTAGTACTGTATATACTTGGTTTTAGATTCGTAGTTGTTCTTACTGATTCTATGGAGCCTTCTATTCCTCGTGGTAGCTTAGCTGTGACAGCCCCTTTATGGCTCTGTAAGCCGGATGAGGGAAGCATTATTCTCTTTAGAATCGAGCTTGGTGAACATGAATACTATGTAATGCATAGAATAGTGAAGATGGATAGCTGCATCTATACGAAGGGAGATAACAGAGAATTCATAGACCCTTGGGTTTTGAATGAGGAAAAAATTATTGGGATTAATATTGTTGCATTTCCATTGCTGGGATACATACTCATGCTCCTAAAGTTACCGGTAATGCTTGCTGTGGTCTTTGCTTCAACTTACTACGGCGTAGCAGCCTTGCTAAAGCGTTTGGGAGTACAACAGTGAAGAATTCGTATACACCATACACAACTACTAGCAGCAAGTATCCCAGCATAATTAACCAGAAGAACGCTATGAAGAGGATATCTGATAAGGTGAAGTCTTGATCCATATTACCACCCCTTTGGATTAGGGGAATGTTATTGTATAGTTGTTGCCGCTGCTTGTCATTATCTTTACGATTATTGGTTTGACTTTTATGTAGTTCTTATATACTAAGGACATTGTTATTCTGGTTGTTTCTCCGGGTTCTACTGGGTTTATGTCAATGGTGTAATTCGGCTCTATGCCATCAATATAGACATGTTCTATGAACGCTTCTTTTGTCCCAGTGTTTTTCACTATTAGTTCTATTGTGAGTGTATCGTTGACATAGATTAACTTAGCTTTTTTAATTTCAAGTTGTTCAATTCCCGTAAATGATGGTTTTAGTCCCGTCATCCATAGGGCTACCGCTACGCTTATTGCCATTGCTGTTGCTACGATTAAAACTGTAGCTATAACTGGAGATAGACTCCTCATTTTAACCACCCGATAAGGATTTTGTGCTATAAAAAACATTTGATTGATTTATTGTTTCAAGGACTTTTTCCCATAGGGATTCAACTAGTACGTAATAGGCTGAATTCGATTTTGGACCATTTGTTCTAGCAGCAACTTTCTCTTCTACGGCACCATCCTTGCTTATGGTAAGTATTCCTATTCCTCTCTCTCGTGCCCATTCTATGACCTTTTCTGGTATTTTCTTGTAGGCTTTCTCATATATTGCTAAATAGGATTTGTGTAATGCATATAGGTACCAGTCTGCTTGTACTAAGCCGTTTCTCCAATCACTTACTTTTACTTCTACCCCAACTACCTCCCGAGTATATGGTCTGTAATCTCTAACCTTCTTGACTACTCCTTTTTCCTTTGCAAGGAATATTGGATTGGCTGCTGCCACTATCTTCCTTATATAACTGGTTGAATAGTCGAGGGTTGCTGCTAGCTCTTTAATACTCATATTACCACGTTGTTCAAGAATCCTCATTATCCTTAGGAGCATTCTTATGGGAATACGAGGAGTGTTGTGCTCTATTCTCTTCTTGACCTCTTCTTCATCTAGCAATACTCCTATAACATCGGCTCTTCTAATGCCAACGTACTTCTCGGTAAAAACAAGATAGTCTTTATCTCGGAGATAACGGGCAACATGTGGTACTAGTTCATACTCATTTATACGCATTATTTAATCACCCTTTCAAGAACCCGTTTTCTTCCTTCGTATCGGTAGATTTTCGCTATCTTGAGAAAGCCCATTGCCTTCATTACTCTAATCTTTTTGAGATGTTTCTCAAGGGTTTCTTCAGTACACCATACTTCGGTTTTGCCATCAATGTCCTTGATGTTTATATAATAGCGTGTCATGCTCTTTCACCCTTTTCATTAATCACTTTTGTTTGTTCTAGTAGACCGAGTTTTTCTAAGAGCCATGAAATGCTTCTAATTTCAATATTTTTCTTGAAATGGTATTTTCCGTCTCTGCATACTAGTAGGCATGCATCCTCACGAATCCTAATAGCGTCGCCTATTCTCTCTATGATGATTTCATATCCCTTGTCTCCTAAGCCGACAGTAATGCTGTGTAGCCATCTTGCCCAAGGCGGCGTAAATCCACGAATACCCTTGAAACACGTCATTTGACTTATCACCTCTTACGCTTCCTCATAGGTGAAGATTATAGCTGGTCTCTTAGGGTCATATTCGACTTCAACAACATTCTTTAGCTTAAGCAGCAACTTTAGGAAGAACTCGTAGTCTTGGACCCATACTGCCTTGTTACCTTCTTCATCAACTGGTTCAAGGCTAATAGGTGTCATGTAATGGTTATCCGCTGTCCCATCTCTCTCGATATGCAGTATATGGAAGGTTGGTAGTCTTCCTTTTCCCACATCGTTGAGGACTAGTCTCCAAAGCTCCTTGAAAGCCCTTTTTCTATCCTCTATTGTTTTAAGCTCGAACTTCATTTCTTATTCACCTTTTTCATACATAGTGGTTGGTCATAGTATTTGCACCAGAGTTTGAATGGGCATTTGATACACCATTTTCGGGCAAATATTGACATGTACTTGGCTGTATCTGCTTGCTGCTTTATCCATGCCTTTATATACTGTGTATATCCAAGCATCATTTCTCGCCTCCTAATCCATATTTCTTTATTACTTCGTTGATTCTCTTTACGAATCTTGGATAGGATATCTCGTAGCCTTCGGCTCTTGTCATTTTCCATAGGGCTTTCTTTGAGAGGTAGGGGTATTTTCTTATTATTTTAATAAGGAATTCTTCTGGGACTGCTGGTGGTCTTCCAACGTGTTTGCCTTCTTTCTTGGCTCTCTCCATTCCGGCTTTGATTTTTTCTCTTAATGATTCAACGTATTTCTGGTATCCATAGGCTAATGCTCTTACAACTATATCGAAAATCAATTTTCTTAGTGCTTCATCTGGTATAGCTGCTAGGGATTGTAGCCATTCTTCTTGATATGCTATGACATGTATGTTGTTCTCTCTAAGCTCATCGAGGGTCTTAACCAAATAGTCATATCTTCTAGCGATTCTATCTAGGCTAAAGACTATGATAGCTGCTTTATGCTGTTTAGCTGCTTCTACTGCTTTTCTCCAACCTTCTCTTTCTTCGGGTTTGGTTTCGTAGCCGCTTATTCCCGGGTCCACAAATGTGCCTAGGACCTCTATTCCTCTTGATTTAGCGAAGTTGTTGAGAAAGAGTATTTGGCTTTCGGGATTCTGTTCATCGGTTGAGACTCGGACATATATGACTGCCTTCACTCTCCATGCACCTCTATTAACATAATTAGGGTACCCCTTATATAAAAGAGTTGTTGATAAAAGGGTTTGTTAGGTTAATGGTTGCGGAAGGACCCCCTTTCATTAACGGCTTGCGGTTACAGATGTAACCAGAGGCTACACACGTAACCTCCAAGTAGGACTTGCGTAATCTTCCCTTCTGTCAACAAATCTATAGAAGCTTTCTATAAATCCGGGCAGAATTATGATAAATTTATAAAAAGATAATGTTTTTAATGGCTTCTCTAGTTTCATCGGCTGGTTAGTCTAGAGCATATTCCCCTTCTATGCCTTGGTCCGTAGCCGAATCCACGCTTTTCATCAATTCTGTGGACATTCTTGGAGCCGCATCTAGGGCATTTGATCATGTTGAATGGTATCCAAGGTGTCTCAAACTCGTATCCGCAATCCATGCATACCCATCGCTTCTTCACATTCACCACCAATTGTGTTTAAGTGTATATGTCTGAATAAGTTTTCCTTTTTAAGAAGAACGCCTATAACTTAGATTAGCCAACCACTCACGGTATTTTCGGCATTTTAGAAGGTGTTTATGATACTCTTCTTCCGGAACCTCTTTGTGGCACCATCTGCATCTCATTTTTCTGCCCCATTATATTAGCGAGGTTTATAACTTGTTGCATAATCATTTCTTTTTATACCTAGCCTCACGGTAGGCTGCTACTACCTCTCTAAACGTTACGTATGATGCAAAGGGTAGAACGGCTGTTAGCAACACTACCTCGAAGAATCCTTCTTCATATTTATCTACTAGGACCACAACCCATCCACCGGCATAGTGGGCAGCAGCTATTGTCATTAGGAACAATATGTAGACCCCAAGCATGAAGGGAAGCACGAACATCTTAATGATATGGTAAACCCTCAACTGCTCCACCTTGTTCTATCTTGGCACTTATCCTTAATTAGAGTAGAGGCAAGGGGACCCGCTCTAACTACCTTATATAATATATAGGTATATACAGCAACCGCCTTCACTTGTCCGGGTCTGTGGACTAGTCCGCTTCTATTACCCTAAAACTCCATGCTGGACCAAGATGGTGGATAATGATAAAAAATAAATACTTAATTTGACAAATAAAGGCATAGGCACTGTGGACTAGTCCTCGTATGTGGGGTGAAATTTTGTATTGGAATGATAATTGGACCGAAGAGGAAGAAGAGGAATATTATGATGAAGAAGAGGAGCAGCTTCTTAATGAATTAAAGACTGTTAAGGAAAGGGTTGAGTTCATTCTTCGAAAATATCCCGATGCAAGGAATCTCTGTTTCTTCACTATAGTTATGTACATTAGGCATTTTTGTAAGGACTTGTCTCCGTACATCAAACGTATTCCTAAGCGTCTAATGTACAAGTATGAGGGATTGTTTGAGAGCATTAGGAGGGCTAGACAGATTATTCAAAATACTGAGGGTAAGTATCCTCCAACGAATCCCTATATCTTGATGAAGCGTAGAAGGAGAGCTGATAAATTTAGGAGGGCGGTGAAGAAGGTATGAAGAAGTTTAGGAGTGAATGGAGGCTTAAGGTTTCTGAGGCTGTATATGATACTGTTAGGGAGCTGAATAAATCCGGTGTATTCAAGTTTACTGTTAGGCAACTATTCTATCAGTTAGTATCTAGGGGAGTTCTTAAGTCAACTAGGCAAGATTATAAGAACTTTGATGCTCTTCTAGTAAGGCTTCGTGATGCAGACCCTTGGCTTGACTCTATGTTTATTGATACTAGTAAGCCAAGGTTCAACTTCTATACCGAGTCTTATTGGAGCGGTCAAAAGTACTTTGTCGAGCTATGGATAGAGAAAGATGCATTAAGAGGCTTCTTCGAGCCTTATGCCCGACGCTATAAAGTTAATTTGGTTGTCTGTAGGGGCTATCCAAGTGTTACAAGGCTCCGTGAGGCGAAGGAGGCTAGGCATGTCCCACCGGAGGTTAAATACATTGTATTGTACTTCGGTGACTTTGACCCTAGTGGTGAAGACATATTTCGCTGGATAAATGCAGAGCTTAAGCCCTACAATATTGAGGTTAAGAAAGTTGCTCTTACTCGTGAACAAGTCAAGAAGTATAAGCTACCGCCAATGATACCCAAGAAGAGTGACCCTCGATACAAGAAGTATGTTGCCAAGTATGGTGAAGTAGCGGTTGAATTGGATGCATTACACCCGGCTATCTTGAGAGACATTATTAGGAAATCAATTCTCAAACACATGGATGTTCACAAGAGGCTTGAAGTCGAGGTTGGTGAAGGCATTGAATACGAAGCCTATAAGGTTGTTGATGAGGTCCTAAGGGACATTAGGAGGAAGCTAGAAGAAGTTGCAGCCATGAAGATTCGTGAGCAGATAAACATTGCTCTTCCCAAGGTCTACTCCCAGCTTCTCGAAGCATTGGAAAAGGGAGAGGAGCTAAAGCTAGAGCATCTATATAATCGTGAAGAAGTCATAGGATTAGTTAAGGAGGAGCTTAAAAAAGTGATTCAATGATTAACAGGTTACAGGTGTAACCAATGGTTATACACATAACCAAAAGAGCAAGATGTTTCACCTATGAAAAAGAAAAAATCGTTATTATTTTCTGTCCTAGAATTAGTGAATGCCCTAGGCATTGTTCCACGCATAGAAAGTATGCTAAGCTAGGCTATGATATAATCTGTCTTAACCCATGTTTCTTTCGTGTAGAGGACCGGGATAGAATTCTAGAAGATGTATTGAAGGAAAGAGATGCTATAAAAAATAGATTAGGTTTAAAAGACTAGTCTTCTTTTTTCTTAACGAACCTTGTTTCTTGTCCTCCTTCTGTGTGGTCCCATATTGACTCGGTTAGGAAGCTCTTTCTCTTCACGAATTTCCTTGACTTCTTTCTTATATCGTATATGGTGTGTGTTAGTGCTCTGAATGCTGCTAGGATAGCAATTATCACTACTATTCCTGCTATGATAGTGAGCCACTGGTAGCTCATTACTGTTAGTGTGAATTCATCTTTGTTGTTCTCTAGGTATAGGTCATAGCCGGCAAACTGTGCTGTTATCTGGTGGGTTGTTGTTGGTGCTCTGAATATCCAGAATGTGGATGGGTTCTCTGGTGCCTTGGCTTCGATTTCAACAGTCTTTTGTGGTGCTAGCTCTATCTCCACTCTCTTAATTAATGTTGCAGTAGTATTGTCTACGAGGCTTACCCATCCAATGCCTTTGCCGGGTTCAACATTTGATGTTACATTCACTGTCACTTTGAATATGCTGCCCTCCATGACAACGGATGGTACATCAACTAGCTCTATCTTTACGTCTGGGTCAATTGTTATGGTTACGTTTATGAAGTTGTTGTATCCGAAGTCTTCCCATTCATGCGTTGCGTTTACTGTTACTGTTAGCCTAGATGTCCATGGTATCGAGATTGTTACATTCCTCCATACTATGCCGGGCTTTGTTGTTCTAATTTCTTCTTCGGAGCCACGCTCTAACTTGAATATCTTGTTTACAAGGTCGTACTTCTCTATTCTCCATTCGAGCTTAGCGGGTATTGCTGATGTGTTGATTGGTAGCTTTATACCTATATCAACTTCGATAATGTCTTCTGGTAATAGTGACCATGTCTGTTTTTGTTCTACGGGTCTCCATAGCACGAATACCTGGATATCTACTTGTGGCTTTAGGAACTGTTCTTCGCTCCATAGCCAGTTGTTGGTGGGGTCTGTATCGTATTCCCAGTTTGTTATATTGGCAAATATCTTGAAGCGTCCTCCCATGCTTGCATTGACATTGACCCATTCATAGAAGGTATTGATTCCTTCTACGAGGCTAAGTGTTATAGTCTTATTGACTACCCATGTGTCTCCAGTTACGTTATAGAGTCCTATTAATACGGTTACTGTTTGTGGCTTGTTTGTCCAAATGGTTAATAGTACTAGGTGGCTTACATTGCCGAAGAAGTATCCTTGTCCTCTGTGTATCACGAAGTGTAGTTCTTTGAGCAATACCTCTGGTGCAAAGTATTCGCTTACCCATGGCAACCTGAAGACTATGTACCAGTGCTGGGTCATGTTGAGTTCTCTTTCACCGTAGAATGTTTGTGAGGCGTTTGCTGGATTAGTAGCGTTGACTGTTACCTTGATACTTGTGTTCTCAGGTATTAGGAAGTGTACGAAGCCTGTTCCATTGCTGTATTGCTGGAATAGTATGTCTCCACTAGTCTTGTTGTAGACTGTAACTAATGCACCATGGAATGGGTATCCGTCCTGGTATATTACCTGTACTGATAACCAGTAGTATGGTGTGCCGTTGATAATTATTGGAGGATATGTCCCGTTGAGTGGTGGATATAGCTCTGGTGGGACTATTACAGGTGTCATCGGGAGGTTGATTAGTGTGTTGTTCTCATATATTTGTATAGTTCTCCAAATGGCGGCATAGTCTGGATGTACACCGGTTACATTAAACAATCCTAGGAATGGTACCCATAGCTCAGCGTAGCCCGTCTCATTGGTCTCTGCTGTCCAAGCAACATCACCTTTTCTCACAATCACTGTTACATCAGGTATTCCGCTTCCATTGGTTGCGTCATAGGCGTAGACTAGTACTCTGTAGTTCTGTGCAAGTTCTTCTGGAATCCATGGCAGGGTTATTGTTAGCCATAGGTTTTCTGTTAAGTTTACAATATATGTGTTAATGTATATTTGTGAGGTATTGTATGGATTGGTTGCATTAACAAATATGGTGTACATCTGGAATGCTGGTAGTAGGAAGTTGACTGTTCCAGTACCATTTGTTACTAGCATATCTATGAATTCACCGGTGGTGTAGTTGTAGACTTTGACAATTGCTCCATGGAATGGCAGCCCGTTATTCCATAGCACTTGTACTGATAACCAGTAGTATGGTGTTTCATTAATGTATATTGGTGGTTGAGTGGAGTTCCATGGGATAGTGAATGTTATTATGGTATCTTGTGTAAGAGTTACTATTTTCTCTTCATAATAGCTCCTATTATGGAGAGGTTCGTTAACGCTTACTGATACATTGTAGTCTTGGTTTATGGGTAGTAGTACTGTTGCATTGCCGAAGCTGTTGGTTGCTAGTGAAGCTATTAATGAGCCGTCAGTTACATTTCTTATTTCTACATGTGCACCGGTGTAAGGCTTTCCATCGGCATAATATACTCTTACCTCTAGTTTGGCATAGTTAGTTAGGTTGATTGCTTCTGGCACTAATGCTATGTTTACAATGGTGTCTCTGTCGAAGATATATTGTCCATGGAATAGTCTGTAGCCGGTTGCGTTTACTGTTACGTTGTAGATTCCATTTGGTATTTCTATTGTGGCTTTTCCTGATTCATCGGTTATGGTTTCAAATGTTGTATTGTAGTAGCTGCTATTGGTGGGCTCAATATATACTAATGTTACTGTTGCATTGGGTATTGCAGAGGCATTAGTGGCGTCATATACGTTGAATACTACGGTTATGTTCTCAGTTATCGGTGTCTTGTTTTCTGGTGGTGGCTGAGCAGCAGGTGCTAGGTATAACTGTATAGTTGTATCATTATATATTGGTACTGTTAGGTAGGTGTCTATGAAGCCTGGCTTGGATGCTTTGAATGTCCATGTACCGGCTTCTAACGTGAAGTTTGCTTCTCCATTTTCATCTGTTATGGCTGTATACTTTAGCTCTGACTCCATTGTTCCATAGTATACCTCGACAGTTGCTCCAGCAGATGGTATCCATGTATTGTTTTCAATTACATATTCGTAAGCCTTCACTGTTACATTATATGTTCCAGGAGGAATTGGCGGTGGCAGTTGTGGTGATGGATAGTAGACGACCGTGTACTCGTCGTTGTCCTTGTAGTAGTTGTAGTCGGCACGGACTATTCTGCCGATGACCTCTACAAATGCTGTTTTGTTCTGTGAGAGCATGAACTCTACTGCCATGTCAACATATTGTGTTATATCATAGACTATATAGAGGGTTTCATTTGCAGGGACAGTAATTGAGTCTCCTGTGCCTATACTTATTAATGTAATTTCTTCTGTGTCTTCATAGTATTTTACATTGATTGTTAATGTATATGTTATGCTTTGTTCTACCATTGTATTGTTAATTACTACCGTTGCATGATGTGCTAGGGTGCTGGTCACAGTTGTTCCGTTCAAGAATACCTTTATACCAACATCAGGTGGTTGCTTGTAGAAGTAGTTGAATATGTATGTTTTACAGTATTGCATGATTCCTCCGTTGGCTGGATCAATTATTAGTGTGTTTTCTGTGGTTGCATAGTAGTAGAATACGCCTGTTGGGCTCTGGTCACTCTTTGTTACATTGGTTAGCTCGAAAGCATCTGTTATATCATCTGTGAAATTGCCATATCGGTATACAAATGTTCTTTCTGCTTTGAGCATTGGGTATGGCATGTCTGCGAATTCAATCTTTTCTATTCTAATCATTGTATCTGCCCAGTCATAGTGCATAGTTGCTGTATATCCGAAGTCTTCTAGTGGCTGGAAGTCTTTTTTGACCATAACCTTCATTTCAATGCTCATGTCTGCGAAGTATCCTTCTCGTCTACCGAAGTCAAATACTAGGCTATCGGTTCCTAGGCTGAGTGCGAACTCGGTATATGCTCCTTCTGCTCCTGGTGTAAGCTGGTAGTCTATTCCGTTAATTGTTATCTTCTTCAATAGGTCAGCTATCTGTGATGGGTCAGATATTGTTCCAGCCCTTAGTCTAGCCTTTACACTTATTGTAGCAGCTCCTATGAGTGTAACGGTATCAGCGTCTACACCTCCAACTCCGAAGAGCCACTCCCAGAATGTTTCCTTTGTCTTGGTGGTTGTTATGATAAGTACTTCTACACCTTCTATCCTTAGCTCATCTAGGTCTAAACCGTATTTTGCGGCTATTGTCTCTTCTATTAAGGTGTCTAGCTCTACTTGTGGTGAATATCCTGCTGCTAGTAATGCTTTGTATTCATCCCATGTCCTGCATGGATAGTCTACGCTGAGCCCAACATCTACATAGCCGAGGTCTTGGAAATAGCTCAGTAATCTATCGTAATATGTCTCTACATTTCCTGACTCTTCTAGTGGCAATACAAGCTTGACAGCAGTATACTTATTGCCTTGTGCGTCAACAACTGTTGGTGCTATTACCAGCCAGTTTTGAATATTGATGTCACCGAATCCTCCCCACTCAACTAGTGCTGCGTCGAGCCCTCCCCAGATAGCTATTACTATTCCAACGACTCCTGCTGCTTTGGCAACGCTTTGCGAGGTTACTATTCCAGCTACTTTTGCAGCATCAACAGCGTGTCTGGAGGCATACCATACTAGAACTCTATGGGCTATTTTGCTGTATGCTGTTGCACCAATACCTATTCCTCCACCGATTTCAACAGGTATTCCCAGTACTCCTAGGGTCCTCTTGTTCTTGTCGTAGAGAAGCGTTGAAGTATGTATTGATGTGCTTAGCTGCATAACCATTTCGTCATAGATATTGATTTTCTTATCTAGTGGAATGTGGAGTACTGCTCCATACCATGCTTGTCCCTCCCAGAAATATGGTGGTGGTGTAAAGTGTAATAGGCTGACTGTTGCGATATAGTTTTCAGGACTTGATATTCCCTCTTCTGCAAGGATGTCGGATATCTCGGTGCCAGGTACAATATCTAGTTCTCTTACTTCAGCATTCTCGGTATAGAGTACCTTTGTTGACGTCAATCCTTTTTCATGCATATTTGCTAGTCTGCCATATAGGATGTCTTCGTCTTCAATAAGGTCTACTGGTATTGGTTCTACATAGATTCTCTTTACTGTTAGTCTACCACTATAGAAATATAAGTGCCAGTCTCTAGTAGGGGCTGAGAGGACCAGAGGGTCTGCTAGGCTTTGATAATCCCTCACGAACTCCATAGAACCCCAGAACCTAATCCTCGGATGTGCCGACTGGACATCCCTCTTCACCACCATGTACAATGAATTACCTATGAACACGTAGTTCGCCTCAGGGCTTACGGTTGCTGCACTCCATTGTGGTGTTCCTGCGTTTGCAAAATGTATTACTATTGTCTGGTTTGTTAGTACATCGTATACTATTCCATAGCCAGGTCTTGAAGAATCTCTGTGGCTACATAAGGCAAAGACTTCCGTGACCTTTGGTATCCATCGTTCGTAAAATGGGTTGTAGATCTTTGAGTCATCGGGAGCCTCCTTTTTCTGGTATATTACCTTGAACTCTCTTGTCGTGGTGTTAAAGTGGGCTATTATGACCCAGCCGTTTTCTGTACCTCCAATAATGTAACCTACTTCATAGGGATCGCTTATACCTAGTGCCCTTAAGCCCTCGGCATCAGGTAGTTGGTAATGCAGTATCCTAGTATATGTGTCTACCTCTTCATCCAACCTCCAGATATCAAGATACGGGTATAGATAACCGCCTATAATGATATATTTCCCATCAAGAGTTGTTTGTAATCTTCTACCGTAGTCACCGGTTTCAGCATGTTCAAATACTTTGGTGTACTTACCCTGTGTCGGGTCGTACTTGAAGATAAGCATCTTGCTCTCATCTGCAACGTTTAATTGACCTATATAGCCAGCAACCAATGTCGAGCCTGCATAGTCAAGCTGTATAGCGTAGAAGTGGTTTCCATCGGTGTCAGTGAAGCCCCAATCTATAGGTATAGTGGTCCATGAAGTAGTATCTACTACTCTTGCATTTGTTCCAAGTGCTCTGATATTTTCAATCATTCTCTTGGAGTCTGCCGAGAAGAACCCCATTCTATCCCATACCTTTTGGGCTTGGAAAGGCTCCCATGACAGCACCTCCCATGTGTCACCGTAGTTGTCGTCGGTGTCGGCTGTTAGGGTTCCGAGAAGCTCTCCGGTATCAGTCTTGTAGACGTATGCGGTTTCCCATGACGAGATATATTTGCCGTCTAGGCTCACGTCTCCATGGAGTGTGAAGACTACTATGTATTTCTCTCCATAGAACTTAGCCATATAGGCTCCATGGGTTATTGTCCATAGCTTAACCAAGGTTGCTCTCGGTAGCTGTAATGTAGTTAATGATGAGCTTGTTGATGCTATGGGTATCGTACCGAGAGGTGTGATAGATAATAGTATCACTAATAGTAGCATTAAGGAGTAATTCTTCCTAGCATTCATCTCCTCATCCCCTATATTTATCTAGGTGAGAAAAACTTAAATTATTATCTTAGTCTTGTTTGTTTTTGTTTATATTTTACTAGGGGAAGCGATAGGCATGAATCTATGTGGTATTGTGGACATTATATATGAGTATATCAATAGCCAAGGAGTCATGCAATAGTGTGGATAGCAAAAAATATGGGATTTAAACGGATGTGTTCCTTTTTTCTTTTCTCCTAACGTACTTTCTTTGTCTATCCCTAAAGCCCTCTATTGTTTGTCTTGAAGTTCTCGTAGCCATGTAGAATAAGGCTCCTATGGCTATTGCCAACGTAATGGTGATCATATAGTATTCCCAAGTCGTCGGTGGTTGTTCCTCCTTAGGTGGTGGAGGGGTTTCCCATGATACCACAATAGGTACGGCAGAGTAGTGCCTCACCTTTATATACAACAATCTGCTTGTGCTGTCGTAGAACCATGCATTAGTGGTACCTTCCAACTCTGATAGCGAGGAAACCTCTGTCAACATTATGTTGGTGTCGGTTCTCTTCACGTAATAGGGTTTGCTGTAGTTGGCAGTATAAATAACCGTTAAGCTGTCGACACCGTTAGGTGCCTGTATTTTTACATTTAGATACTGATTTGCAAAGGTAGGCTTTTTCTCTAGGAGTCCGTTTACGCCGGTTAACCATATTCCTGTTGTGAGTTTTGCATAGAATGGGTTTGTTGGTATGTATATGTTTTGGTTTTGTTGTATTTGGTAGTATAAGGCAAATGCATCAACTAGCCATTTTGCTGTCCATTCGTACTGTTCTGGGTATGGTACATCATTTGCCCTTATTCTTCCGAAGCAGTTTCCTATAGCGTCCAAGCCAATTTTGTCTGTGAAATTCTTGACCAATAGGGTATCTAGGTAATGTAATATGAATTCAGCGTATTTGAGGTAGGTGATATTTTCTGTGATTAGATAGAGGCGGAGTAAGTTGAAAGCGGTATTGGCAACAGCCGGGATATATTTCTTATCATCAATTACATCCACGTATCCGTTGGTTATGTTGAATGTTTCGTAAAGGCTGCCATCCGAATTTAGGGCTTTGAGGATATTGGTCGTGTATTGTTCTGCCCATTCAAGGTACGTCGAATTTAGGGTCATTAGGTACATGTTTATCAGCACATCTGGATTGTATCCATGTTCCACGCTTGAGTAGAGGTATGGTTTGCTTAATTGTTGATAAACTGCATTTAGTGAAGCTAATGCCTTGTTTTTGTAGGTTTCGTTTTTGGTAAGAAGGTATAGCATGTACTGTATTTGGGCATCTCTTGCATAGTTGGCTTTGATCATGATATTGTAATTTGCCCCCTTCTCAGCATATTCTAGGTAGGTTTTGTTGCCAACATAGAGGTATGCATATATTAACCCTAGGACTTGCTCTGTCGGTAACCCGACTTTATAGTGTACATTATGGTAGGCACTTCCATTAGCGTACATATGTTCGACAAGTCCGTCTGCAATTTCAATTATCATTTTTACATAGGTTTGGTTGCCGGTTATTAGGTATCCTGTGTAGAGTGATGGGATTGTGTAACCGCTTGTTTCCGTGTAGATGCCGCCGTAGAAGCTTTTTGTGAATGTATTATACCCCATGTTAAGGAGACCATATGAATCTCCACCTGTCTCGGGTATAATTACATGTGTGGTGTTTCTGTCACGATAGATCCATGCGAGAGCATTAAGCAGATTATCGTACGCTGGTATTGATGGAACGTAGTTCACAATTTCTGGGGCTGATAAAATATATGAATCGCCGTACCTTATATACGGGTAGTACCCGTATTCTTTTACTGCAAAGAAATACACGTATGAGCTGTAGTTGTAATATGGTAGGGTTATGGCGGCTCTTCCGGTATTGTCTGCGGCTATAGGGTCTCTTTGGTATGGTGTTGATTTGTACACTACTTTTCCGTATGCAGAATCTGGGACGTAAAAGAATAGGGTAGAGAAGATGGCGTCTGATGTGCCAGTAGCTGTTGCATTCGATGCACGGAATATTAAGTAGTACCAACTGTATTTGCTTGTATCTATGTTGTTTTGCTCACTATGGAAATATACGCCTTCTGTTCCCGCATACCATTTTAGGTCTGTTCCGTTAAGAATGAATGTGAACTTTTTTATTTCTCCTGGAGCCATGATGTAGTCACGGTACTCTCCATGTGATTCTTGCCAGTCGGTACCCCACACGGCATAGTTTTGGGTAAAATTGACGGAATGTATAAGTGCCTGTATTTTTGTTAGTGTTTGTGATGTAGATGCATTATTTTTGACCCATACATGCATGACTATTTGGCGTGAGGGCGAGATAATGTCTTGAAATGTTACATTAATTATTTGGAATGGGTTGCCATAGGCACTACTTGTTGGTGACGGCTGTATGGTTATAGTCGTTGGAGAGGTGTTTGTGTCGATAATGCCTGCCGCCCATCTATAGTATGTTGCCGGAGTATTGTTTTGGTAAGTTACATACGTGACAAATGTAACATGTTTGCCATCTGGAGAAATATATGCCGAGAAATTATGGGTTACTAAAACATCATCTGTCGCTTGGGATTCCACGATCAGATTAGGAAGCACTAGGTAAAGTGCGATCGCAAGGATTATGGCTATGACTGAGAGCCTTCCTACATTATATTTCATGAAAATCCCCCGAATCGATACTTTCCTAATAATTTTATTTCTTCATACAGACAATAAAAGGTTGCGTATACATGGTGCTTCCGAGGAACACATAGTCAGCTCCTGGCGAAATGATAGCTATCCTTTCACTTACGTCGGAAACCGAGTATATGCTATAGCTGTATTCCTCTGGGTAGTAGAAGATTATTGCGTTCGGTAGTGTTGCTATTGGGTAGATATCGCTTAGTACTGCTTCGGCAGGGGCATGCGGCATTGCTATGTTGCAATCGTCTTTTTAAACTTAATCAACACCCCATCTACCATATTTACAGAGAGAAACTTAAATCATTACTTCTGAGAAATATAGTTAGGGGGGAAGAGAAATGGCTTGGGCTAGAAAAGTATCCATGGCAATTTTTATGATACTAATTCTCCTAAGTCTGATAGTAATAACTGTACCAGTAAGAAGTGAAGGAGCATATAGGGTACCCATTACCATAACAGAGCGAAGCGGTAATAATCTCTATAACTATACTATTAAGATAAAGCTTAATTCGACAAACTTTAACGGATGGGTACATATTCTTAGCGATAATGGTAGTGACATATACTTTATTGATACTGCTGGCAAACCACTTTATTACTGGATAGAATACTTCAACAAGACAGAACAAAAAGCAATAATCCGGGTTAAAATGCCATACATTAATGCAAACAGCACAACAACAATATACATGTACTACGGCGGAGACAACCCATATAGTTCATATAATAACCAAAGCAAGGTATTTATATTTTATGATGATTTCAATGATTTGAGTAAGTGGGAGCAGGTATCAGTTACTGATTCTTCCAAGATAAATGTATATACTTCTAATGGTTTGCTTGTTGCCCATTTCGATATACCTACTGGTTTGAATAAGGGATTTGTTAATATATGGAAAACATTGATGAACTTCACCTTACCTATAATCGTTGAAGTAAAGATGAGAGCCGATTGGTCTGCCGACGAATTCCAGTTTAAAATAAAAATGTATGGTCAAACCAATGATGAAGCGTATATTAGATGTGATTGGAGTGATGATAATATAAAGTGGTATCATGGTGATAATGAATATGTTGCAGATAGTGCATTGGATGATGGACAATGGCATCTTATATATTTTGGAATGTATGATTCGAAACATGAGGGTTATGAGGATGGTATTCTAAAGGTTTCAGTAACAGCAACACTACCATCATCAGCACCAATATACATGATTTTTGGTGGATATTCTGGTGGCGGTGGTGGTTGGGGAGACATATATATTGATTGGCTTCGTATAAGGAAATATGTTGATCCAGAGCCTAGTGTTAGCATTGGCTCTAGTGAGGCTGTTGTTGGTTTAGTCCTTCCTAGTAGGTCGCTGTTCCTAGGGCATTATATAGTGTACAGCCCTAACTCAACTCAGTTCATACATAGTTTCTCGACAGCTAATGCGTCAACAGCCGAATACGAGGTTAACTATACGACGTCGTATGGGTGGAGGGTTTATGCGGATCCGTATGAGGTTAATGGGACATGCTATGAGAATAATGCCTCCTTGGTGAGCGAGGTAAACATTACACTTCCATACTCTGAGGTTCTGGTGGAGAACGTGACCCTGTCGGCGAGAACTAATGGTACTGGTAACTTCAGGCAACTGTGGGTTAAGGTGCTTGACTCTGCTGGTGGAGTTGTCGCTGAGCTGATTAATGCAACAATGGGGACTGATTGGACCGAGGTATCTCTAGTTGTTAATACGAGCCTTGGCGGTCAGATAACCATCTGGATTAACGCCACCGTGAAATCAACGACCATAGCGGGAGAGGAGATTGCAGTAAAGGATGTCAGGGTATATGTAGAGTATGAAACTAATCCGCAAGTATCTGTCGAGTTTTTGCCTCCTAATGTCGAGTTCTTCAACTGCTCCGTAAGCCACTATGTCGAGCTTGGTTCATCAGAGTACCTCAACTCATCGGTTATAGTCTTCAAGCTCATCCAGTACCTAACATACGACACGACGGATTACCCAGTTCAACCCTCCTATGTGGGCGGCGAGACCATAGGCTCCTACAACTATAGTGTCTACAAGGTTGCCCCAGCAAACCACAGCCAGTACATGACTATCTATGCTCTCCTAGAGAACAGGTTTAAGACCTTTAGGACACATGTCAAGGGCTACGACACTGAAACCATACTTATAGGTGAACCTCTGAGCATCGAGCTACCTGAGCTGGGTAACATAACTATTGTGGAGCTAAACAGGTCCTTCATAAACGTTACATCGGTGACAATAAGCTTTCCCTCGGCGGGAAGCTATACGATAGAGGCTAAGCTGACGCAGCCAACGCTATGGAAGCTTGGCTACGGTGTGAGGAGGGTTACCGTTAAATATGGTGTCTTCTCTGTCAAGCCGATCGACATTGACTCCAAGACTGTGGACTACGAGGATCTGGTGCTCCAACTGATAAACAAGACCGATGGGAGTGTTGTCAAGGAGGTTGTTGGCAACCAGCTCTTTAGCCTAGACAGTCTCTGGGCGGGCAACTACAGTATAGTAGTCAGGTTCAAAGACATAGTCATAGGCACAAGGGACTTCGAGCTGAACATAACGACGGATGCATCAGCTATTGACATACTGTGCACTATGAGGATCCTTAAGGACTATAGGGGCTTGAACAGATCCATAGTCTATGAGCACGATAAGCAGCTCATGGATGTTGAGAGCCTCAGCACTAAGTACCCGTACAGCAGAACGAGGATCCTCCTGAATGGAACAGGCTCGTTCAAGCTGTACGTAAACTATAGGGGTGACTTGCCGACCGAGGTCAGGGTAGTTGGTAATGCAACTAACCTACAGTACTACTGGAACGGCAACTACCTAGTCATCACGGGCACCCTCGGCAGCGTGGGGGAGATCAATGTAACGGATCTCTATAAGCTCAGGGTAGAGATGTACGACAGGCTGGGCAACCTGATGCCCTCATGGATTTACGCCTATGTTAATGAAACTAAGTATTCTGGGGCTATAGTGGAGGACTGCTATTACCCAGAAGACTACGTAATCAAGCTACCTGCTACAATTAATGGATTCAAGTTCTTCAGCTTCTTTGATGGCTTTAACGAGAGTGTTAGAGCAATAAGTATAAACAATAGTGACATCACCCTAAAGGCATGGTATAGGGTGCCAACAAGTGTTAAGGAGGTTAAGAGCTACCAGGTAGCTTCGCTGTGGTGGCTACCGTTCATCAAGCAGGATAGCGATAGGGTTAAGGTGTATATCGAGGGCTATCTCATCGACTACTATGGCTATGGTGTGCCAAACAGACCGGTAACCATAAACATCACCGACGTTGACGCTGGCTTCACTTGGACAATCAATGTAACAACCGATGCCACGGGCTACTTCAGAACACCGATTCTCGAACTAGTGAGGGGCAGGATCTACAGAATAGACGTTGACTACAGAGGTGATGACATCTATGTTGGCAGCTACAGCACTATGGAGATAAAGCCAGAGGAGCTGCCAACAGCACCGATTGCTCCAGAGATACCTATAGAATACTACATAATGGCTGTGGCAGCGGCATTGATAATTATTGGTATAGCGGTTGCTGCTATAAGAGCAGTAAGACATACGGTAGAAGACCTACGTGCTAGAACCAGAAAGTTTGTAAAGAAGAAGTAAACATACTCTTTTTAGCTTGACAAATTTTTTATATCCCTAATTTGACAAATTATCTTGGTGCTGGGTATGAAGCCACTTCTCATTGCGGTAGTCCTCTTTGTTCTAGGTGCTGTAGGGGATAACCTATTTACATATAAATATGTAGTAGTTGAGCATAGGTTCTATGAGGCAAATCCTTTTACAGCACCTAGGATATTTACACAACCGCTCTGGATATGGTTTGTCTACGACTTTATTGCATTGGTACTAACCCTTGCTATAGCCTATGGATACTATAAGCTTATGGTATGGTTCTCCCGGAATGATCCACCTTTAAGGAGGGCTAGGATACTTAGGATTGCATCTAAGTACTGGGTTATCGTGTTTGTTGTAGCTGTTATTAGGTTTCTGCCGTTGATCCACAACTTGTTGCTACTCCTCTTTGGCTATGAATCTCCTCTCTCAGTTATGATTTTTGAGCTAGGAAAGTATATGGGTGTAGCTCCATAATGCCCTTAGTGTATAAGTGTAAGAAATGCGGTTATGTTCTCTACGATTCTAGGAACCCGGAAAAATACACTAGGTTGCCCGGATTGCCGACACCATCCGAGGTAGCAGCATGGTATGATGGACGCTGTCCTAACTGTGGTAAGCCTTTGAACACTAAGCCGGACCCGGATAAGGACATTGTTATACGTATTACTAGGTCTCCGGTCTTAAAAGCAAATTCTATGCGGAATATAGAGAATGGTGGGAAAAATGGAGGCTCCGGAACCGAGGTATCTAAAGGTTACTGCAACAATAGACATGAAAAACGGTGTGGTGCTGCTACAAGCAAGGGACTTGAAGGGGAGGCTGTATCCGGAAATAGCTTTCAGAATATGGAAAGCAATAAAAAATGAACTTAACCTCTGGTGACTTTAGTCCGGTAGATAAACATAGATTTCTTGCAGCTTGTTGATTAGGGATTCGGCTAGGACCCTACCTCTACCCGATACAATCCTCTTTTTCAACTCATCCAAAGCCTTTTGCACGTTTTCAACCTCTTTGATTAGCCATCCATACTTTTGCAACCTCATGTTGATATACTCTTCAACTTTTTCTTTGGACCAGTACAAGCCACATAGGCAGTGTCCCTTGGTCTTGATGTCTGAACGGGCATATATACATGGGCAGACCTTGTCCTTGTTTAAGGCATAGATTTGCTCCGGTGTCATACTGGGTTGCTTCTTTATTGGACGGCATGGGCAGAATGGGTAGCCATATTCATCAATGTTCTTTAGCAATTTATAGACAATGTTTAGGTATGCGATGTCGTTCGGGTTACGTCTGTAACCATAGGTTTCTGCAAACGTTTTGATTCTGCTAATCAGCCACTCTAGCTTTGGATGACTAACAACGTAGGCTTCCTTTAGGAATTCACCAAAGTACTTCTTTATGCCGTCTGGGTCAAGCGGTATACCACTAAACCTCACTCTACCATTTATGCGGAATGCCGGTGTAGCGTTTACCGGAAATGGGCTTTCTGTATAGGTTATATTGTATACCTTGGCAATCACGTTCTTGTATTTAGCAGCTAATTCAGAGATTAGCTCTATAGCAGCCGGGCATATCTCACAATCATCATCTACAACGGTCTCTATCTCAAAAGTCATTCTTTCGCTCGGTAGCTTGAACCCATCGGTGATGAACTTGAATTCTCCACCATTGAACTTGCTCTCGATGACTGGTTTTAACTCTGATAAAATGCCTTTAGGAGGTATTAAGTGGATTCTCCCTCCTATAACCTCGACTTCCATTGGTTACACCCATAACTAAGATTCTTCTATATGGGTTTTACGCTTTACGAATCTAAGTTGCCTCATAGGCTCTGGGAAAATAGTGTGCCCAAACCCACCGGTTAGCCCGAAAACGAATCCGAAGAGACCGCTAGCCCCTAGTATCCCGGTTGAAGCAATAGCAATGCTTACATCCGATATGTTTACACCAAGCCATTCAACGAACTTAGCAATAGCTGCATTAAGTCCTTCCCAGTTTACATCGAGAACACCAATCTGCCATAAGCCGAAAACCGGTAGTAGCATGAAGCCAATTGCTATAAGGGTCCACTTAGCAAGTTTTCTAATGGCATAGCCTATTAAGCTACCAACAACAAAGCCTCCGACAGCTTGTAGGGCAAGTGTTGAAGGATCCATCATATTCATCTACCACCACTTAATATTTCTTCGATTACATCTTTAGACTTTTTCGATTTAGCCTTTTCCTCTTTCTCCCGCTGTTTCCTTCTTAGAATAGCCTTGATATTCCTCACAGTAAACGGACTTACACCAAGCCTCTTCGCTATTTCACCACTCCTAGTAATACCCTTCGACAAAAGATACTCGACAGCAGCAACCAGCTCTGGACGGTACTTGTAAAACCCATACTCAATAACACCCTTCTTCTTTGCCAACAATCTTCACCTAAAATTATACATGTAACTCAACAGTTATAAATAATATTGTTAGTTACACTAACCATTCTCAGAGAAAAATCGTGTTTTCTTGAATACAACTAAACAAAACCCCTACTTGGGATCTTTCCTTTAAAGTTCCCGGAACCCGGTTATCGGGAGGTGTTTTCATATAAGGATTAGTTATTTTAAAAAGGAAATAGGATTACTGTTCTCTGTTTTGGAGGTTACAGATGTAACTAAGGGTTATAGGTGTAACCAAAAAAGAGGCTAGGGAGAAGAGCGTTCACAAGGGAATCTTGGGATTTTAGCTCCTTCTTCGAGAATCTCATCAAGCTCTTCCTTTGTGAATCTCCAAAACTGTCCAAGCTTCTTGCGGTAAAATATGCATGCTAGGACCTCTCTATCTGGTGTTATTACGAAGCTGCTTATTCCAGCCGGGCAGTTATCACTTAGAAATATGCCCTTATGTTTTTGTAGCTCCTCAATCTGCTGTTGACTAGGCTTTAGCTCCGGTGCTCCTCTAACGGGCATAACTATAATTGGGATACTATTAAACCCATTGTTATCGAGGTATTTTCTAAGCTGTATAATGTCGTATAAATTGGTCTTCATCAGTGTCGAGCGTATTACAACCGGTATTCCATACTTACTTGCTAGGGCAACCAGCTTCATAGCATTATTGAACAAGCCCTTGACCCCTCTCGTTCTATCGTGTTGCTCTCCAAAGTAGTCAATACTAAGCTCTATCAAGTCGGGACGTGAATCCAGAATATTCTTAATGTTAAAAGCATTGGTTACAACTGTAACCTCGTATCCAAGCTCTCTAGCTGTATCAACATATTGTTTTAGGAAGGACACGGTTCCGGGTTCACCACCACTCAGAACAACAGCGTAATCAGTGTCCTTGTAGTACTGCTTAAAGAGCTGCAAAATCCTCTTATAATCTGATAGAGGTAGTAGCTTGTTCATCTTAGGCACCGGGCAGAACGGACACTTGCATGGACAAGTCCAAGTAATCTCAAATATGAGCTGAACCATTTTAACACAGCCCCACTTTCTTAAGTAGCTTCTTTACAACCTCTTTACTCCACATAGAATGGGATCGCTCTTCTTCTTGACCCCATGAGAAGTTCTCGTATTCATCTTCATTCTTCTTGCGTGCAAATCGAGGCATGAGCTTCACCCGTGTTTTTAATTTGGCAAAATATATATTTATGTGCTTCTGTAAAACATCTAATTGGGTGTAAAACATGAATCTTGCCCCAGCACTGGGAGGGTTCCTCATAGGCATTCTTGTCGGTATCTTCGTTGTAGGTGGTTCTGCAACTGCTGCTATTGCAAGTGAGCCTTTAATATTTGCTATTGCTGCTGCTTCTATTGCTTTCGTTGCCGGTATTCTGTTTGGTAGGAGGTCTTCTCCCAAACCTAAGGAGATGAAGCTTACTGGTAGAGTTTTTGAATTTCCACAAGGAGCAGTGATGGTTGAAGTGGCTCTTAGAAGATTAAAGGCAGTGCTTCCCACGAAGGTGACCCGCAGTGAGTGAGATGGATATTCGCATAATTGCTGAGAGAGTAGCAGATGTTGTTAATAAGAAGATAGCGGTTCTTGACCGTAGAATGACGGAGCTGGAATCTAAAGTCAAAAAGCTTGAACTAGATGTGCAAACTATTAGGTCTCAGACAATCGAGTCCATTGTTAGAAGTGTTCTCGGTATAAAGGTTGATGATATAGCTTCGGCTATTGTAGCTAAGCTAGGCTCCGAGCTAGCAAAAGCACTAGGTTCTCTATCCAATGCTGTTGATAGCTTAGAAAGTACTGCTAACGAATTTAGAAACGTTGCAAAAGAGCTTGAGGCTCTTAGGGAGTTGCCGGAGAAGGTAGCTGAAACCATTAGCAATACTAAGGTAACGGCTTATGTAGATGTTTCAAAGATTGAAGCAATTGTAAGTACTACGGTCTCGAAGTCCATGAAGACTGTTGAAGAGCTTTCAAGGAGAGTTGATGCATTGGAGAAGAGGGTTGAAGGACTTAGCCAAAGCATTACCGGTATTGCTCAATCACTAGCAGCTCTTAGTAGTGTTGCAGCTAAGGTAGATGCATTGGAGAAGAAAACAGATGAGTTAAAGGAATCAATTGACTATGTAAGAGATGTATCTTCAATTCTGGAGGAGAGGCTAAGAAGTAGACCCTCTGAAGAAGAGGAGGAGGAGAGTTGAGCTGGGACCTATACCTAAGACCGGATGAAATCATTTCCGAAATCAGAAAGCGTTATCCAACCGAGAAAGTCATAGGACCGCCTTCAAGACCCATTGCTCCACGAGTAACCTTTGCTAATGAGTACTTGTATGGTGTATTGATTTACATATATGGAGAAGGTGTTAAGGGGCAGTATCTTAGGCATGGATACTTCGATAGAGAAGGACAACGCTACTGGAGCATAGAGTATGGATGGGTTAGCCTATATGGAAGGCTAGAGGATGGAACAAAAATTCCGCTTGTAATGCTGGGTGTCCCTACTAGGTTTGTATTTGATTATAAACCCAGAGACTTTAGGGGCTTTATTCTTGAGGAGATTCCAATAGGGTATTTGGAATGTATGGAGAGGCAGATGATTAACGTTGATAGGGTAATGAGGGGTGAGGACCCAGTATTAATCATTGATAAGTATGATTTATTACGTGGTGATGGTGGTCCAGTACCTTCTGAGTTTATTGATAGGATTAAGGAGCAACAAGAACTTATTGAGACTCTTCAAAAGACTCTTTGGGAGTATGAAAAGGTTATCAATGATTATAAGACAAATATTGCTGTTCTACAAGCCCGTGTTGCTAAGCTTCAAGAGCTTGTCACCGGTTATGAGAACCGGCTTGTGAAGCTTGCAACAGAAGTCACGGGTATTCAGCAGGAACTCATTAGGCTACGTGAAGAAATTGTTGTACGTGGCACCGAGGCTGAGGCTCTTGAAGAGGCTAGGAGAAGGCTTCGTGACCTTGCTGATGAATTGACAGAGGTTACGAAGGATGTTGCAGACTGGATTACTCAATTGAATAGGACTCTTAAGTTTAGAAAGGCAGAAATGGAGAGTGAGAAGAAATGAGCACTACACAGTTGAACATTATTAATTCGACTATTAGGGACCTTCTAAATGCGTTGGATGAGCTTAAGATGGGTAGGACCAGTAAAGATAATGTTCTAAGGCTTATTGATGAGCTTGAAAACCAGATTGACAACATGTTAACTCAATTAGCTCCCGAACGCATTACTGATGAGCGTTTCAACGCTGCTGTTAGAGCTATAAAGGAGGTTTCGGATAAGTTCAAGAGCCTTAGGGAGTCAATTATATTTGGAAGATATACTCATGCTAAGAGGATTGTTCTTGACGCTCAAAGCAGTATTAGGCATGCTTATAGGCTGCTTACATTGATAAGAGCCGGTTCTCCAACAACTCTGATATTCCAAGTAACTCCGCAGTTCTTGCGTGAAGTTGAGGTAGCAGCACCAGAAGCCTTGGTTTACTCGAATCCGATGGCTGCACAAATCTACAATATACTTCTACGGAAGGGAGAGGCTAGCATTGATGAACTTGCTATAGAGCTTAAGATTGATGACAAGACCCGTGATGAGTTCAACCGTGCTATTGCTTACCTAATATCAACCGGCTATGCACGTCCATTCTACACAGCGGATAACCGCATGATACTGAGGCTAAGTAGGAGGTGATAGAGTAGAATGGTGTACTCGATATTCTATTATGCTTCCGAGGCAATAACTCGTGCTATTGTCGGCTTTATGTTGAAGGTATTTGAGTATATGCAGCGTAGGAGAATGGTTGTTGAGAAGCCTAAGGAAGAGAAGGCACCGACACCAACATGGGGCTTCTTCGGTGTTACAAATCCCTATGGAGCGAAGGAGTATGTATGGATTGGTAGGTCCACGAACCTAATGGTATCTATACCAAGCCTCATCAAGCTCCCGATAAAGGCACATGAAGTTGCTAAGCCTCCAACACGACTATACTTCACATTCAAAGAAGCTGCTAGCAAAGACTGGTTTAAGGAGATAGAGTGGCTTGCCGAAGTGGCTGAAAAATCCGAGGAGGGCGGAGTAGGTGCTGCTTGAAGTCATCCTCGAAGCCGATGTTAATTGTCCACGTTGTGCTAAGCTGGAGCCGTTGCTAAGAAGGATATGTGT